>Ga0193692_1000041_pt1 | contig 37801 bp, 48 predicted proteins | sample L3a1metaG_FD_144917 | JGI IMG/M metagenome (GOLD analysis project Ga0193692, IMG submission 144917) | Soil microbial communities from a riparian zone of the East river system, Colorado, United States - L3a1 | ecosystem: Environmental > Terrestrial > Soil > Riparian zone | place: USA: East River... | reverse complement strand
ATATTTGCAATAGAGATGCAAATAAATATATCGCACGTCCTGATAGTCGCCCACGTCCTGATTGCCGCGCACCCACTGATAGCCGCCCACGTCCTGATTGCCGCCCACGTCCTGATTGCCGCCCACCCACTGATAGCCGCCCACGTACTGATAGCCGCGCACGTCCTGATAGCCGCGCACCCACTGATTGCCGCCCACCCACTGATTGTCGCCCACGTCCTGATTGCCGCCCAGGTTTACATTTTTGACGGCATAGAAATGAAGGCATTTTATATCTCCCTCATAAATTAGATCGTTTTCGAAATAATAAGATTTTGTTTCATCGTTTAGAATCATTCCTGATTCATAAACTAGATATTCAATGCCGTTTATTATTTTATTATTCATATTGTGGGTTATTTTATATTCTTTCGATTTCTCCAATGATGTCAATATTTGGATGTTGCCTGGAAACACACACTCTTACATCATAATTGAAGTCTGAAAAATCAGTATCTTTAATTAACACTTTTACTTCTCTGATTTCATTTTCTGAAAGCCAATAAGAGATAACGCAGGGCATTTCATTTCCTTCTTTGTCGAATATTCTGCTGTAGATTCGCTCTAGGTGAAATCTCGGTTCGATTGTTCTTGCTGTTGGGTCAGGATAGCTCATAATGTTAGTTTTTTAATGATTCGAGTTAATGATTATCAGCTATTCCACCTGACCAAGCTTCCATTGGCCTATAGACTTTCAATTCACCTGATTCAAGTAGATATATCATTTCATCTACTTCTGACATTGCGTTCGCAAAAGTTTTTGCAGTACCAATGCGAGTATCTTCGGGGCCATCATAATTTACATGGGTATAATTCCATCCATAATCCCCTTTTTCGATGTTGAAGTTTCTATAAGTTATCATAATGCTTTTCGTTTAATTGTTGAACAAACCTACACACCCGCGCAATACTACGCAAGTGTTTAGTGATATTTATTTCAGAATATATTTTTTCCTTTATAGTAGGAAATTAGACATCTGTCATATACGTTTGTACTCATGAAAGTAGAAACAGACAATCTAAAAACCGTTGGCAATTACGCCAAAAAGGTAAAACGCAACAGATCAAGGATTTACCAATTAATCAATGAAGGCAAATTGAATGTGGTGAAAATTGATGATGTGAATTTCATTAAAATAAAATGACTGTTATTTATAGCATGTATTATGGCCGAAAATTCAAAAATAGAATGGACATATCATACCGCTAATTTATGGTGGGGTTGTACAGAAGTTCACGAAGGATGTGACCACTGTTATGCAAAAGCATTTTCTCACCGTTACGATGGTGGAAATCCACTATGGGGAAAAGATGTTCCAAGGAGAATGATAAAGTCAGTTTGGAAGGACTTAGCTAAATATCAACGAAAGGCAGAACAGGCCGGAGAAATTCACCGTGTTTTTGTTGGCTCAATGATGGATATTTTCGAAAAACCAATGCCATTACTTAATCCAGTTGATCATTTCGAAAATACCGATGATTTAAGACAGGAATTATTCACTCAAATAAGCATGGGGCTTTACCCAAACCTATTGTTTTTGTTATTGACTAAACGACCAAGCAACATTCATAAATATGTTCCGGCTGAATGGCTTGATAAGCCACAAATAAACGTGATGTATGGCACTTCAATTGTAAACCTTGAAACTTTGTTGACTCTTGGAACACAAATAATGAAACTGAAGGGGAAAAAGTTTTTCAGTATCGAACCCCAACTTGATTGGGTTCACTTGAATGGAGTAATTCAGAACAACGATAACAAATCAGATATTGTTTACAACTTTACTTCAATCGACTGGATTATTCAAGGCGGTGAAAGCGGTCACGGTAAAAGACCATTTGATTTAGCGTGGGCTAGATCAATGCGGGATCAATGCAAAGAATTTGGGATTCCATATTTCTTCAAACAAATTGATAAAATTCAATCTATCCCAGAAGATTTACAAATTAGACAGTTTTATTTAATGTGAAATGACAGTCATTCATAGCCCATATAATGAGCAGGCCTTTTTACTTTGCCAGTGTTATGTTTACAACACCTGGTTTTTTAAGACTATAGAACTTAATGATGTTAACTATATTTTACCACTGAACTAAAATGCAAACGACAATAAAAGAGCAGATGGAGGCTATTAAAAAAGAGATAGATTCATTAATGATTATTTATAAATTCACCGGCCGCAATTACTTAAAAGACAAACATTGGATTGCGCTAAATGATGCTTATTCATCACTTGCCGCCATTCAAATTAATAGCTACCAAAAAAAATAAATATGGACTTACAAGAAAAACTTAATGCCGTTCGAAAAGAAATAGAGCAATTGACACACGCAATCGGTGAAGGCGAGACACGCCTGAAGGCTTTGAACAAACTTGCTCGCAGTTATGTCAACCTGATTAAGGCCGCGGAAGAACTTGAAAACCCAGTTGAGAAATCACAACCCGATGGATCAAACTAAATTTGGCTCTAATAACCGCAGGATGTGCAAATTAAGGAAGTCAGATTATGGAATTAAGAGGTAATTTACTACTTTCGTACTATGATCATCCAAAGAATATGACTAAAAATCTCGAATCCGTTGCAAGGACGGTAGAACTTAAAGAAGCCAGCGAAATTAAAACACTCGTTGGCTTCGCGTATTTATGGCAAGAATAAAGCCCTACTTGGACGATTACGCAACATTAGAAACAGACGTTCTTTTGACATCCATTTTATATGATAGGATAGCCCCAACAGGGACTCAAATACGCCTTTTGAAGCAAAGGATTCAATTTCTAAAGAAACTCATACTTCAGGCATGATTTACGAAGTTTACACCCAATGGTTCAGTGAGCAGTCTAAAGAGATAAGACAGGCCTGCAGCGCCTATTTACTTTAATGGCAAGAAATTCAAAGCACTAAAGACGAAATGAAAAAATTAATCGATGTTGATATTGAAACAAGGCAACCAAATATTGTAGCTGGTAAAATTTCCTATAAAACCTATATTTCAGCCAAATCAGACGGTAAAAAAGTAACTGGACTTACCCATGATGATTTTTTAATCAATGGTAGGCCGTTAACAGAAGAAGAAAAGAGTTGGATAATAATTGAAAAGTAATGTCTAAGCAATACAAGCCGCAAGAAGAGACAAATCCTATCGGCAGACCTAATATACTTACCGATGATATGGCCAATGCTATTTGTGAGCAGATTGCAACAACATCAAAAAGCCTTAAAACGATATGCAAGCCTGATGATATGCCATCGGTTAGAACCGTTCTTTATTGGCTTTCAGAAGGAGACAAAGAAGATTCTAAGCCTGAATTTAAAGAGTTTTTGCGCCAATACGCGCGTGCGAAGGATCAACAGGCCGACTTTTTAGCTGAGGAGATTCTAGAAATTGCCGATGACGGTTCAAATGATCTAATGACAATTACAAAGGGCGATGTTTTGTATGAGCAAGAAAACAAGGAGGTTACTAACAGGTCAAAACTTCGAGTAGATGCCCGTAAATGGATTTCTTCCAAGCTAAAGCCCAAGAAATACGGGGATAGAATCATTAATGACGTTAACCTCAATGATGCCCGCAAGGCTGTAGGTGACCTTTTCCCATTAGATGAAGCAGGCGAAACGAAATAATATTTTGATGCGCACCGCAAAAACAAAAATTATATTTGTTTTATGGTAATAAAAAAAATAGAAGTTGGATGGGTAAATGATGACTTTTGTTCTTACCGCTACACATTAAGGGTTCAATCCATTAATGAAAACTATCTTTTATTCAAATTTTACCCACAAACATGTGAAATTTTTTCATTCACCGAATCAGAGGAAGGAGTAATTCAGAAAGAAATTGACCACGAAACTTTCGCTGCACTTATTGATTGTCAAAATATCGAATGGCATGGGTTTGGAGAAAAAATGAATAATTGCACTCTTAGGATTGCTATTAAAAACTTTGGCCTTTAGGCATGAATTTAACACCATCCTTAAAATAATGTGGGCCGAATCATCAACCCTAATCTTCGCTTCCTTCACGCTGAATTAAAGCACACCAAGCGTAACGAACTCCTTTCCCTTTACGAAGAAAAACATATTGATTACGAAGAGTTTCAGGCCAAATGCCTGGAGTTTGGCGTTAAATCCGGGGTAGTTTTAGAGGGATCTAGCCGGGCCTTCAAGACTATTTCAAGTCTCGATTTCATAATTTATATCTGCTCTAAGCTAGAAACCAATGCGGTGATCAACATCATGAAGGAGACCTATACATCTTTCAAGACAACGATTTACAACGATGTGGATTGGCGGTTTCCGCAATTCGGCCTAAGGTCACCATTTCAAGGAAAGCAGGAGGTTAAGAGCTTCATGCTATTCGGCAATAAGATAACACTTATAGGATCTGACAGCGAGAGCGCACAATTGGGCGTTGGATGCGATTATCTTTACATAAATGAGGCCCTGAATGTTTCAAAGGATGTGCGAAACCAAGCGCTGCAGCGTTGCCGCAAATTCTGGTGGATGGATTACAACCCATCGGCTAGCGATCACGACATATACACGCAGACTATAGGGCGTAAGGATGTAGGCTTTTTAAAGACTACCTACAAAGACAATCACCAAATTGCACCGGCTGAACGAACACAGATTGAAAGTTATCAACCGGTCGAGCTTTCTAAAATAGCATTGTTTTATGGTTCGGGCGATGAAGACACGGTTAAAAAACATACTGCCATACAAAAGGCGCTTAAATACGATACTGACAAAAACCAGGCAAATTTTCCTATTGCTGATCTCAAAGAATTGATCAGATGCAGGATTAATGAAGATGTAGGCACAGCCGATAAGTTCAAATGGATGGTTTACGGCCTAGGTGAGCGCATGGCTCCGGAGGGGGTCATATTTCCTAATGTTACCTGGATAACTGAATTTCCTAAAGAGTGCGAAAAAATCTATTGGGGAACTGACTTCGGCTACACAGTGGATCCCTCAACCCTTCCAAAAGTGGGTGTGATAGGCTCAAATATGTTCATCGACAATAAATTTTATGAACCAACACCTACCTCTAATGACTACTTAAATCTACTCGCGCAACACATAGACAAGCAGACAGTAGTTTGGGCGGACCCTAGCGGGGATAATGGCGGGCGCGGCTACATAAGTGCAGCGCAGCAAGCCGGTTATCAGGTATTTGCCGCGGGTTCGTTCCCGGGTTCAATAAAATTCGGCATATCCATAATTAAAAAATACAAACTGCACGCAATCGGGACGCCCGAAATGCGAAAAGAACAATCTGGATACGTGAAAGCCAAAGCCAAAGTTAACGGGGTAATGGTGACTACCGATGACCCGATAGATGCAAACAATCATATTTGGGACGCGGTTAGAATGACAGCTATTAGCAATCGTCTATAGGTACTAATTTATGGCGGGCTTTTGTCCGTCACGCCACCGTCATTCCCAAATACAAAACCACCTCCCAAAATAATATTATTTCCCGAATTAGGTTTAATCCCAAATTAGGCTTTATTTTACTGCCAAGTTAAACACCTGCCACATTGTATTACCGTGTTTTGGGTCTTAATCCTTTCCGTTTATCTCCAGTGTATGACGTTTAAGGACTTCATACCCCCAATCGTTTACAATAATCTTTCCGATTTCTTTGGTAACAGTTCATCGTTTATTCCAGGAGGATCAAATGGAGAAATATTAAGGCTTTCATCTGATTCTTGGAATGGTATCGATTACCTCAATTCATTTGAAACTATACCCGAAATCAATGGGGTCATTTCCTTAAAGGCCCGCGCCTTCAGTAATATGAGGGTTAAGGCAGTCGATCAAGATGGCAATGAATTGGACACTCCTGAGGTACAAAAATTTTTGGCGTTGCTTTCAAATCCTAACTGGTTTCAGGAGTTTCAGGAGTTCTTAATTCAAACCAAAACTTTCAGAGAGATATTTGGCAATGAATACATCTATTCTCAAGTGCCTTTCGGATTCAATGCTAATTTGAATAGGGTAAAACAGATATTCACGCTGCCGCCAAACATCACACGATCAATTTATAGCAGTGACATCCCTTTCTATTTGGCTGATGACTCTGTTAGTATAAAATACCTTATTAATTCGTCAGGCATTGAAAAGGAATTGAACCCGTTACAAGTAATTCATTTGAATGATAACCGTGCTTTTATAAAATCATCAAACGATAAGAATTTATTGAATGGTGAGTCGAAAATGAAAGCACTCACCGTTGTTATTAACAACATCAAAATGGCTTACGAAAGCCGTGGCGTCATTTTGAAATATCGCGGTGCTGATGGTGCTTGGGTGAATAAATCTAAGGATGCAGTTGGTCAATCACTTCCGCTTAAGCCAGAAGATAAAGAAGAACTACAGAGAGCGAATAACAAATATGGAACACTTCGCGGGCAATATCAAACTATCGTTACGAGACAGGATCTTGCCTGGGTGCAGGCCGGTATAAAGAATCCTGCTAACCTGGGATTGTTCGAAGAAATTCAGGAAGACTTCTACAAAATATGTGATAGTTATGGAACTCCTGTTGATTTGTTCGCGGCCAAAGAACGTGGATCGACATTTGAAAATCAGAAGCAAGCTGAGAAGGGGCTTTACATGCGAACGATTATTCCTGAGGCTAACGAGTGGATTGGGTCACTGCGTAAACAATTTTTCCCTGATGGAAAAGTTAGCCTTATTGCGGATTACAATCATTTACCAATTCTTCAGGAAGACCTAAAGGCGCGAGCCGATGCGTTTGGGTCAGCTATAACAGCGTTGTCTAAAGCTCTATCTGATGACGCAATTACAATTGAACAGTATCAAGATGAGCTTGATAAATACGGGATAAAAAAGATTTCAAACCAAAATTAAAATTTTATGGCAAAGAGAAAATCGGATGATGAAACACTAAATGAAATGATTGCCAAGGAATCAAACCCTGACCATTTCAAGCCACAAGCAGAGCCAAAAGGGCCTCCACCAAGACCGCAGGCAGTAGACAAAGATCATTTGAAACCGCAAGCTGAGGTTAAAGAAGAGAACCGCAAAGTAAAGGCTGTTGACCCAAGGCACTTGAATCCTCAGGAATAATGGATAAGCCAAAGGTTGACATAAAGCAGGTCAAGGCTGATAGAGAGAAAATTGTGAAGGAAAAGCAAATTGTAAAGAAATGAAACAACTACCAGAATTTGCAGACAAAGCGCAATTAGTTGATTACCTGGTTGCCAACAAATCTACTTTGGTCGCTCAGAAGAAAGCGGCCACAAAGGAGGCTGACGCAATATCTTATTGCATTCAATTAATTGTTGGTAAGGACGATTCAGTTATCAAAGCTGAAAATGCATCAATCCCAGCCGATGCACTGCAAATAAAAGTCCGCTCAATCATAAATACTACTAAACTTTTCGACTCACATGGTGATGTTCACCTTGATCAGCTATGGAATAAATCATTGAAAGAGCAAAAGGATTTCTACTTGGTCAAGCAACACAATTTTGACTTTGAAGGAATAATTTCCGACAATGTGAAAGCATTCACTAAGCAAATGACATGGAATGAATTAGGAATAAATTTCGAGGGCAAAACTCAAGCTCTTGTATTTGATTCTGTCATCGACAAGCAAGAAAATCCCTTCATGTTCGAAAAATACCGCACCGGAAAGGTGAAACAACATTCTGTGGGAATGCAATACATCAAAATGGATTTGGCCGTCAATGATGACCGTTATGAAAAGGAGTTCGCGACATGGGAGAAATATTTCAAAGAGATAGCCAATAAAGAAGATGTTTTGCAAGCTGGATATTTCTGGGCAATCACCGAGGCTAAAATCATCGAAGGCAGTGCAGTAGTTAAAGGATCGAATTGGGCAACGCCCACTCAATCAATACAGCAAACGAAAACGGAGCCGGTAGTTACCACTCCTAAAAAAGAGCCGGTCAAGGCCACTCTCAAAGCAAGTGAGCTGAGTAAATATTATCAACCATTAAAACACATTTGAAAAATGGAAAAAGAAGAAATAGAAAAACTACTCGATGATGTAGCCAAAAAGAATGGCGAAGCAATCAGCGAGGCAGTTAAAAACCAAATAGGAGCGGCAACGAAAGGCCTTATCACTGAGACCGGACTTATTGACTCCTTGGAGAAGGCAGGCGTAAGCGCGAAGTCGATCAAAGAATTGACTGAGGCCGTTGAAAAACAAGGCTTGGAACTTAACAAGATGCTGAATAAAGGCGGCAATGAGGTTAAGTCAATCGATGAAATGATTGCTGAAAAAGCTGATGCAATCAAGGCTCTTGCTGATGGCAGTGAAAAATCTTTCAAAATGAAAGTAAGCGGAGCAAATAAGACTATGGTTCAATCAGGTAGCTTAACGGGTTCTACCCTTAGCTATCGCGAACAGGCCATTGGTATGTTGGCCGCTCCTAATACTGTTTTCGATAAGGTTTTCAGAACCGTAAATCTTTCGGAGGCAGATTTGAAAGTTTCGAATGGTGTGATCACTTACATGGACGTAACCGCTGAAACAAACAATGCGGCTGAAACCGCGGAGTCAACCGGCAATACAGTAGGCACTGGCAACAAGCCAGAATCTGCGATTACATGGCAAGAATATAGTGCTTCATTGCGTGTTATCGCGGACACTATTCCAGTGACCCGTAATTCCTACCGTCATTTGGGATTTATCCAGTCTGAGGTTGACCGTTTGCTACGCAAGAATCAAGCGCAAAGAAAGGATCTGCAAATTTATAAGGGTGACGGACTCGCTCCGAACCTGAAGGGTATTTATACCTACACCACAGCGGTAACGCTTGCGAGCCTACCACAGTATCAAGCGGTGCAGGGTGCCAATATCGCTGATCTTGCTATGAATCTATCTGTGTATGTTTCGAACAAGGCTGATGCTTCAGGGGCGCAAAGTAAATACGCGCCTAATGTGTTGTTTATCAACCCAGCGGATGCATTGAAGTTCTTTGTAAAATCTTCTGATGGACACTATCAATTTCCCGCCTTCATGCAGAATCAAGGCCGAGTTGGTAATCTTCAGATAATCGAATCTCCGAAAGTTTCGGTGAACACGATGATGGTCGGTGATGGTTCTTATGGAACCATCTATCAATCTGAAGATGTGGTAATCGAAATGGGATTGGTTAACGACCAGTTCTTGAAGAACCAATGGACAATTCGTGCGGAACAGGAACTTTGTTTCTTGCAACGTAACGCAGACCTAGGCGCATTTGTAAAAGTAACTGACATCACCGCAGCAATTGCAGCATTATCTGCTCCTTAATTATGAAAAAGTTTATCTTTTTATTTGTCGCTTTGCTAGGCATCGCGTCAATTTCACAAGGCCAGGTTTTCAATTTGCTTAATCCGTTGAGTCCGTATGCCACGAGTGACACGGTCACAAACACAGGCACCGCATATCTGACAAGCGCTTTAGTTTCACCGGCCCCTGCTGTGACTTCAACTATTTGGGTTGCAGTAACTAAGATCAGCGGCACGGTTGGCGGGACAATTACGCTACAGGGGTCATTGGATGGCACAAATTTCAAGGCGGCTTATGCCTTGAACACAGCCACAGCATTGGCAACGTTTACAGCAACTGATGCCTCGAATACTTACCATTGGGTTATCTCAGGAAGTCCGTATCGATATTATCGAGTCAGTTGGACAGGGACCGGTACGATGGCCGCAAGTTTTACCTCTCAACTATTCAGATCCAAATAAGATGTTCGTAGTTGCCTCAGATTTTGATAGACAACCTTTTAACCTGATTGGGCTATCAACGCTCGATGCGGGTGAATTTGATGATTTCGTAAGTTATCATGAAGAGGAAAATCTACGTGAAGTCTTAGGCAACTTGTTCTGGAATGCAATGATTGACGGCCTCGCTGAATTGGACGAAGACTTAGATTTGTTTGTGGCTGGTAATTATTTGGTTGATAATGAAGTGGTTTATCTGGTCGATGATGTTGCAGATGTTTATATCTGCATTCAAGAAACCACCGGACAACTTCCGACCGATACTGATTACTGGACTAAACAAGATCCTAATCGTTGGGTTAGATTGAAATGGGGTGATTCATTTGTTTATAACAACTCGGTTCCTCAGAAATGGTGGGGCTTTAATCGCATTATAGTGCCTTTGATTTATTCATTGTGGACTAAATTTAATGCGGATAAGCCCACAGCTAGCGGAACAGTTGTTTTAGCAAAAGAAAACTCTAACACGATTTCACCTAACGACAGGATTATCCGAGGATGGAACAAGTATTCATATTTAATTGGTGGAGAAAATGCAAGATTGGGAAACTTTGAAATTTGGTTTAATGCCAATTATCAACAGATAAAAGATACGCTTTTCGGCTATCTCTATTGCAAATCTACCGACTTCGATGATCTTGTTTCAACAACTAATCTGAGTTCGTTCAAATCCTATTTGTCTTGCGAGTTTAAATCACCAGGGCGAATGAATTGGTTAGACTTATGATCTCCATCGTTGACGATATCGGCAAGGTAGTGCAGTTCTTACGGAGTGGCGCTTACTCTGCTTATGACTTCAAGGATACAAACGGTTCGCCTTACTACATGTATGGTCATCGTTTGGAGATCGCTAATCGATTATCAGAACTATCACAAAGGCCGAAAGGTCAGAAAAAAAAATATCCACTCATAGCCTTGAACACAATGAGCATAACACCAAGTATTCGGGGCAATGTGTGGGACTTCAATTTAAATATCGTGATCGGTATCAATGTGGACAATAACAAAAGCAGTGAAGAGCGAGAGGGGGAAATATTCAAGCCTATTCTTTTGCCGCTTTATGACATGTTCAAAGATGCATTTTCAAATGCTCCTTTAGGTTTTATGTGGGATGGAAAATCTTTCCCGCCTCATACTCCGATGATAAAATATTTTTGGGGAACAGAAAATAAGGAGGGTGCTTTGAAAAACATCTTTAATGAACCCATGTGTGCTATCGAGATCGTTGATTTGAAGTTTAGTAAGGAGGATAATGGATGCAACGCCAGAAGGCATAGTTTCCAGTTCGAAGAACGTTATAATTAAAACAAACAAAATGAAAAAATAAAATGGAAGATTGTTTAGTAACACCTAAAAATATTGGCCCCGGCAAGTGTATTAGCTTACCTGGTCAGCCAAGATTCATGATCACCACGCCGCGTAACTTCAGCCTTACTCTTGAAGAGGCCGCAAGTATTACGGCTTGGCAGGCGGCATTGTTGGCATCGCCTTCGAGCCGCATCTATCTATGGCCTAACTTCTTTAGTTCAAAGCCGAATGATGAGAAAACCAGTTATGAAGAAAGTACTTTAGGCACTCAATTCGTTAAGAGAGGCCGCAAGAAGTATGAGATCGAGATTGTGCAGAGCCTATGCCTACACAAGGCCATGTATTCTCATAGCTCAATTTCACAGCAACGCGTATTCATTGGAGACACGAATGATAATGTTTTCGGAACTATCAATTCTGATGGCGAGTTCTGTGGATTCGATTCAGAGATGTTGGACGTTGATAACCTGACCACAAATGACGGCAAGGTGACATCTAAGACTCCGATTTATTTGGTTCTTGCCAATGCGAATGAGCAGAACATCAACGGTCACATGGTAAGCCTAGCAGCTTTCCGCCCTAGCCTTTTGCCTTTGACTGATGTTGATTTGGAACAAGTGGGAGAGGCAACCGACTCGCTTATAAAAATCAGCGTAAAGGTTTCGTGTGATGGAACCAACGTTGAGGGTCTTGAGGCCGCTGATTTCGATGTTCTGGATTCCTCCGGAGATCCTATCGTGCATACTGTTACTTATGCTAATGGAGTTTATTCCTTGGCTTCGGCTACATTGTTTGCCGATGACGATACGGTTACTCTTATTTCCGCTGCCACTCTTACAGTTCCGGGATATGAGGCAACAAATACTGTTACGGTCGTAGTTACTTAGGTTTGGGGTTTTTAAAGAAGGCTGGTTTGGTTAGCCAGCCTTTGTTTTAAATGAAATGTACAGTTAAAATAAATGATCGCATCTATAAATTTGATTCAATTCATGGTGCGGCACATTTTGCCAGCTTTTGGAATTGCAGCAAGGTTATAATTGACGATGACGACCTGATATGAGCCGACTCGATGACATTATCAATAAACTGCAATCGATTACAGACGATGTAATTGATGAAGGATTATTGAAAGTTATCGAGAAAAACAAAAGTGAGGCTATTGATTTTAATACCGCGCAACTGTTTGCGGGTAAGGATTCAAACGATCAAAGTTTTGGCATTTATCACTCACGAAGTTATGCGGCCTTTAAACTTTCATTGAACCCTGCGGGAGTAGTGGACTTTAAATTGACAGGTGATTTTTATAGAGGGTTTTATGTGAATACCGGAAAGTTTCCTATCACATTTGACTCAACGGATTCTAAGACGGACAAACTTAAATCATTAGGAGGTGAAAATATTTTTGGATTGGATCAAGCGAATTTGGAATCGTTCCGACAAGACATTAAGCCCGACATCCAAGACCTCTTTCGTTCTTTTTTACAGTTATGAAACGATCGCGTTAAAACTGTATTTAGAGATCGTCAATACTTTGGATTTCAAAAGGCTTATCGTATCTGGCCAATCCGATGAACTTGCTTGCGCGAAGCAGTGGGATTTGATAATCCAGAAAAACTACCAGACTAACGGAGGCCATGACTACTTGAATTTCGTTGACTCGATGAAATCATACGGCCATTTTCTTTCCGAGTATAATCTCATCAAAGCCACTCTTTTAAAACTCATAACTTTAAATCTTGAAGTCGGTATTGTCATTGGAATTAATGAAGTATTTATTCAAGACGATGACCTAATCGCAGACCTGCGCAATCGTGGATATAAAATCGATACCACAGACTCGAATACATTTTGTGATAGCCTAAATAAAGCCATGCAGCGCAGCGAACATCTTGTTACACGCATGAAGATGAAGGCCAACGAAATCAACGCTATGATGAAAGATAACGGAGGTAGTCAGGCGGTTTCATTCGAAGAAATTATTGCAAACCTTTCCTTCATGTTGGGTTTTGAGTTACCAGATACTTTAACGCTTGCTAGGTATAACGAATACAAAAAGATTTTGAAGGAAAGAAATTCTAAAAGAGAACCAGTGAATGGATTCAGTTAAAGACATAGCGGTATCCATTATTAATTGGGCAACACTTAGCAATGTTGAGCTTAGTGACATAAGACTTAAGGTATGTCGTGGTAATTCATGCGGTCAATTCAATCGCAAATGGAATTCATGTTCACAATGCGGATGTAATTTATCTCTGAGGACTTCAAATAAAAAACTTCATTGCCCCTTTAGATTATGGTAAGATACATTTCATATTCACATCTCACCATCCTCTATTCTCTTTTTAACAAAGGAGATTTTCAGGCATATCAAGGTATGCAGCGTATCGGTTTTTGTATGCAGAATTGTAAGGTTAAACTTAAAAATCAGAACTGATGGCAGAAATAACCAAACCCGATTTAATAACACAAGAAGCTGCCGATACTTTTAAGGACCTCGCTAAAGACGCGATAAGTTTTAAAGATACTCTCGAAGGGATACGATCATCATCTAAGGCATTTTCAGAATCGATCAACGATAACAATACTACTGCTTCAAAACTTCGCGAAACAGTAGGGGGTCTTTCTGACGATCAGAAAGCACTTAACCAAGTTCAAAACCAGATCGCGGCACAGAATGCAAAACTAACAGATACTTATCAGGCGCAAGCTAAAGTATTGGCTGATCTAAAAGATAAGGTTAAACTCACTAACGAATTAGGGGATAGGGCTGCAATTTCCATTACCAAAGAAAATGCATCTCGTCAGCAGTTAGGCGTTGCACTTGCGGCCAATCAAAAGGCATATTCTTTACTTACAAGCGAACAGCAACGGCAAGCACCACAAGGGCAACAACTTTTAAAAGTAATTCAAGACCAATTCAAGGGATATGACGAACTTTCTAAAAGCATCGGAAGAAATCAACAAAATGTAGGTAAATACGAACTAGCAACAGAAGGATTAAAAGGACAATTTGAAGGCTTACTAGGAAAACTTGGCCCCGCTGGTGAGAAGATTGAAGAGATAGGCAGTAAAGCATTATCAGCAGGGCAATTGATTAAAGGTGCGGCATTGAGTGTCGGTGGGTTAGTTACCGCAGCAGGGGCTTTTATTGCTACCTCAATAGCCGCTTATTTCACACGTACCGCAGCAGGAGCGAAAGAATTATTTGAGGTAACGACAGATTTAGAATATGCGTGGATTCAGACAAAAAATATTTTTGCTGATGTTGGACAAGCTTTAGTAGAAGCCTTTAAAGCACAGCCTGCCATTATACTTTTATCAAAAGCCAAACAAGCAATCGAAAGCGAAGGAGCCAAAGAGTATCGGGAAAATGCGCTTGAAGGAAGGGCTTTGCAAAAGGATAGAATTGAGTTGACACTAGAAGAAAGTACTCAGGAACTTGAGAAGAACAGACTCATTTTTGAAAGCCGTGATGCTCTTCTTAACTCACAAAAAAAGAGACTTGAAGCTGATAAAGAGGCGTTAAAAATTCAGCAAGAACTAGCAGAGGCGGCCACTAAACAAGCCGAAGCAGAGGCCAAGCAAAAGGGTTTCGCTATTGCTATTGAGTCCGGTAGATTCGATGGAACCAAGGCAGAGTTTGAAAAACTTTCAGTAGCTGATTTAAAGAAAACATTCAGCGCAAAAGATTTTCAAGAGATCATCGAACTGTATAATAAAATTAATGAAGCTAAACAGCAAGCCTATGCCGGAACGCGTAGAATAATGGCTCAAATTGTTTCGCTTGAAATAGAAATAGCGAAGCAAGAAACAGAAAGGCAATTATCTTTAGTGAAGACAAACAAGGATATTGACAACGAGATTTTACAGTCTGAAATTTCTAGAAATGCTTTAATACTTGGTAACCTTCGATCAACAGAGCAACAAAAAAAAGAAGCTTATTTAAAAGATGCTGAGGATGAAAAGAAGATTGCGCAAAACACAGGAATAGTTTTGCTTGCGCAGGCAGAGAAAGCTGCTATTGAAAGATTCAAGGCGATCAATGGAGAGAAAGCAGACTTTAATAAAGAAGATGTCCTAGCTGCTGATCAGGTATTTCAAGCAGAACGATTAAAAATAGAGATTAATTATACTAGTCAGAAAGAAGTAATTGACCTCAAACTGAAGCAAGATTTATTAAAGAATGAGATTGACTTCGCTAAAAGGCGAGGTGATGCAGCTTTGCTTTACTATAATCTAATAAAAGATCAAGACACCGCACGACTTAATGGAATAATTCAAACCAATAGCAAAATATTGGCGGCCGATGATAGTAGTTATGAGGCTCGTGCGTCCGCGTTGAAATCAAACGCGGCTTTAGAAATTGCAATCTCTACAAATGGACTTGAAAAAGAAATTGCATCAGCGAAAGAGGCAAGCAAGCAAAAGATTGCTGCTGATGGATTGAAACTTCAACATGAAAAAGAACTTGAAGCTCAGATTGAAGTACTACAAGATAATTATGAAAACAAAGTAAAAGCAGTAAATCAGAAATTGCTTGTAGACACGAAGGTAAATGTATTCACTACTCTGGCGCGTGATGCCACGGTTTTAAATGAGAAAGTAAAGATTGAGGTTGAAAAAAACCTTATTGATTTAAATGAGAAACTACATTCGGGGGCTATTTCAGCAACTGCTTATGAGGCGGAGAAAGCCAGGATTATTATTAGCACAGAAAACAAGATAGCACAAAATGAAATAGACAATCTTGAAGAGCAAAAGAAGCTAGTAATAAAAGAAGGAGTTGATACTCAATTAAAACTCACAGATATAGAGGCTAAGGAAGCAGCGATAAGGGAAGCAATGCGAGATAGAAATAATCAAACTTATCTCGATCGAAAGAAAAAATTATTTCAACAGGAGGTAGCCTTGGCGAATGCTGCACTTGATGCTATTGATACTATTTCAAAAAATGAAACTGACTCAAAGATTCAAAACCTTGAAAATCAATTAGCATCTCTTCAAGAAAATCATGACAAACAAATTACTCTAGCAGGGGATAATGCAGAGGCTAAAAAACAGATTGATCTAAGATTTGCCCAAGAGCAAAAAAAGATTCAAAAAGAAGAGGCAAAATTAAAACACGATCAGGCGGTCAGAGATAAGGAATTAAGCGAAGCAAAGATTTTGATAAACACAGCTGTAGCAGTAAGCGAAACTATTGCGGCCGGTGGATATTTTGCGATTCCGTTAGCTGTTATCGTTGGTGCATTGGGAGCTTTAGAACTAGCAAAGGTTGAATCTACACCAATACCTGCGTATTACTTAGGTACTGACAATCACCCAGGCGGTAAGGCTTTAGTCGGGGAACAAGGCACAGAGCTTTTAACCTTGCCTTCTGGACAACTTAAACTAACGCCTAACCGCGCAACGGTTATGGACTTACCAAGCGGCACTGAGGTGTTACCAAGCAAAGAGACAATGAAAGTGTTAGCCTTAGCAGGCCTTTCAAGTTCACAAAGCGGTAACACAATTCCATTGAACATGACAGGGGTAATAACAGAAATTAAGGGCTTGCGTTCCGATATGAAGAACAACAAACCGCGTTACCCTAATTATGCCCGAATGGCATCGGGTGTTTATGAACTACGGCAAGAAAGTGACACGCACATAAAAAGAGTTTTGGCATTATCAGGCAACCATTAAATGACTTTCAAGTTCACTCTCACAGACGAGGCCAATACCATTAAGGTAATATCAGATCCTTCGGGATGGGATACGGCCTCGATTGGTTTTTCGCGAGATCAAAAGTGGTGGGGGTTAGATGAGATATTCAAATCTTCTTTCCTTACTTATGGTGATGCGCGAGAATGGATTGTTTCACGTGAAAAACTTTTCGGTCCCGATGGATTGCTTTCTGTATTGGTGGAGGTAGACCCGAATGATGATGACCAGTTTGAATTTTTTTACTCAGGTCAAATTCCGATAGGACTTATCATTGAAACGCTAGGTAATGACGGCCATTTATTACAGATAAATTTCACGCAGGCCGATTTCTGGACACGGTTTAAAACTCGCATAGCTTCACCTGTTGATATTAGATCGACAGTTGATATGGATGGCAATGCGGTTGCGGCTACGCCTAAGTTTACTTTGCCCCTGCCGAGTCAGAAAATTCCTAAATCATTTAAGGCGTCTCAAAAGAATAATCAATTCTTTTCTATTAATCCATTTGGTCATCCACCGCCAGAATTAATTTTAGCACTTTCATTTGACTTAGTAAATATTACAGAGATTGAAACATATTTTAACTTTGGGACAGCAACCGAGAAGGAGTTAGTTTCTCCATTATTCAATTTTGACTCAGGGGGAACATTAATAATCAATAATTTAAAATTCACATTTTCAAAAGAGGACTCCAAAACAGATGCCAATTTCCCAGGTACATCAATATATTTTACACAAGCTACAGCTGATAAACTATCTTCAACCATTGGAGATCTAGAATTATACATTCAGATAAACAATCAAGAACCAATCCCCTTCTCAAAATCTGATAGAAATGTTCCTGCCACATATTTAGATAATGATGGTAATTTGATAACTAATCAAGAAACCACTGTAACAGATTATACTTTAGCTGGATTTGAAAAAGTAATCTCTAAAAATGATGCCTTAAAAGTTTATGGAGTAATACAACAAGACGGAACAGATGCGGCAAAACTTTTGGGTTTCTGGTTATGGGGAAATGAAGGGTGGGCTCACGAATCAATTGACGAAAGCATTTATTTTCAACAAGGAAGCGATACTATAGTAACTGGTGTTTCATCATTTTTTAGGGGTGTTGCTAAGAATGGAGTTCCTCCAAATGAATTTAATCAATTGCAATGGGATGCCTCTATCAATTTATTTCCGGCTTTAGAATTAGATGGAGGTGGTATTAAAGCAATGGATACATGGTTAATTTCTGGCTCTGGTAATTTAGGTGGGGTTTTAGTTGATGACACTTATGTAATCACAGCAATAATAAATGCACCAGGTCAAATACGGGCTAATTGGAGAATTGAAAAAAAACATATTTATGAGGGGTTGGAGGCATATGGTGATAGTGAAGCTAATATTTATTTTAATTCTACAAGCCCCGACTCCACAACCGAAGCATTTCTAACCCATGATGTGGCTTCAGGTATTATAGACCGTATTACCGGCCAAAGCGGCCTTTTCTACTCTGATTACTTCGGAAACCAACATACTTCACGGGTTTATGATGCCGTTGGATGCGGATCACAACTTGCCAAGATGAAGGGTTTGCATCTTCGCGGCTATCCATTGGCGGGCGATGCTGACCCAAACAAAAACAAGCCCTATTTCAGCAGCATGCAGGACTGGTTTGAGGAGGAATATCCTGTTCATTTCATCGGCATTGGGTACGAAAAGAAAGTTATTGATGATGTGGAGCAAGATGTTATCCGGTGCGAGACTTTAGATCACTTCTTTCCTGATGGTGACCCAGTTGTTTTCCTTTCTAACGTGTTTTTCATCAAAAGAAGTTATGACCCCGATCATCAGTTCAACTCGGTTAAAATAGGTCATCAAAAATGGCAGAGTCAGGCTGCAACCGGTGTCGGCACTCCATCCGGTATCGATGATGCCCAAACGGTTCACACTTATACCCCACGATTCAAGAAAATAGGTAAGGCTATAGAGTTTTTGAGTAAAATGGTGATGGCAAGCCTTACATTGGAGACAACGCGAAGGATAGGCAACCTTTTGAGTGCTAACTACACTTATGACAATGATACTTTCGGCATTGCAGTTGTCCGAAATGAAACAGATGACGGCTATACTCCCGAGCTTGATGAGAATTTCAGTTCGATAACCAATCTTAGTAATTCAGACACCCGTTACAATAACCGTTATACACCGGCCCGTAATTTTTTGCGGGGGCTGAATTACGTTTCGGGATGTCTTCAGAATTATTTGACATCTCTTTGGAAGTTCGCAAGTGGTGAGGGTAATTATGTGATGACATCAACCATGACAACGGATTGCCCTGGTGATGACTCTGGCGAATCCGTTGCTGAAAATGGCGACATTCCGGTAAGTTCTACACCTCTTTTCGTGCCTATGCCTTATGAAATAGACCATAAATTGACATTGGAGCAATACAAAACATTGCGGGCGAATAAATATTTACCCATCGGGATAAGCCAAACCGAGGCCGATTACAAGAAATTTTATATTAAGTTATGCGAAAGGATTGTAGGTACTGGCTTCTTTAAAATAATCGCATGGCCTAAGACCTTGGATGATGCCTTTGATATTGTTGTGGACGAAAGCAGCGGCCAAATCGGAAGCTCGCGCAGGCATGAGTCTAGATTTGAGCCTCGTTATGATTGAAAGTTTTAAAATGGTAATTGGTATGAAATTGGGAATAATATTTAACTTTGGGACATGGCGATAGTAGTATCTGAAGCTTTACCGGTACATTTCTGGCCAATTGGGGAGCCTACTTTCAATGAATCTATTAACGCCTTCATAGATACACGGCCTTTTTATCAGGAATGGCTTACTTCTGATACAATCAAGTTACAGATCAGTAATGAGACAAACAATGATAACGCTTATGGTTTACGAATCGTTGATTGTGATGGCGTGCAGATCGGATATTTAGACTTCACAAAAACAATTGTTTCTGGTAAATATTGCTTCGATGTTGAATTTACTTGGTCATCATTAAGTCTTCCAGATCAATATGCTAGGTTTTATATCAGCTTGAATCCGGGAACTTTGGATGATGAGACTTTAGACAGCGAAACCTTAGACACGCTCGGAAGCGGAACCGATATTTACAAAAGCGATTATCATCTTTTCAGTTCCGATATTCCATTGACACAATCCTATGGCACTAAGTTGGCCTATTACAAATCAGACACAAATTTTGCAGGCATAAAATATCCTAACAACGGGCATTACTTTGCTTTCAGGTTACCATGTAGATTTTATAAAACTCGTGGCGTAAAGGTTACAACTCATCTCGATTTAAGTCAGTCAAATATTGTAACAACATCTATAATCAGAACGAAGCAACAATTATTAAAGATTATTCTTTTGCCTCATTATATTTTGGATAAAATTGAAGACATTCTCGATCATTGTCCAAAAGGATCTGTAATAATTGACGGCATAGAATGGCAAGATTACGAAAGTTTTGATCGTGCGGACGTAGATGAAAGATGTGCTTTCGACATGGCATCAACTTGGCTTTCAAAAGGAGTTATACGAAACATTATTTAACCATGAAAAAATTAATATATCTCATTTTTTTGCTTCCTGCTCTTTCCTTCGCTCAAAGCGATGCTGAAAATCAGACTGCAATCGATTCACTGAAGATTAACACTCCAAAAAAAAATAATGCTACTTTTCTTTGGCGGCTTTATACAAGATTAAATCAATCGAAACCAAACATTGCCGATTCTACTGGACTCCAACCTGGAATGATAATGTACTGGGGAACAACAGCCGCTCCTGTTGGTTGGCTATCTTGTGATGGATCGGCTATTAGTAGAATAACTTATGCTAACTTATTTGCAGCCATAGATTCTACTTTTGGCGCGGGTGATCATTCCACTACATTTAATTTACCAAATGGAGGCGGTCAATTTGTTGCAGGCTATAAATCTAGTGATTCAGATTATAACGCAATAAATAAAACAGGAGGAGAGAAAACGCATGTGCTAACCACAAGTGAAATGCCTTCACATAGCCACGGAGTTACCGATCCCGGGCATACTCATTTATCCGTTTATAATGCTTCAGGAAATGTGGGTAATGTTGGGTTATCTTCTTCTTATCCTATTTCAGGAGAACTTCAAGGGGCTGGATCTGACGATAACTACCAACTTACGGGAAATACAAATACGGCTAATGTAGGCAAGACATCTAGTTCTATTACAGGAGTAATGACCAATAATGCAGGTAGCGGATCAGCCCATGAGAACCGCCCTCCATTTGTTACCCTAAATATGATTATCAAATATTGATATATGAAAAAACTTATTCTCCAAATACTGCTATTATTCGCCTTAACATCTTTCGGGCAAACACCTGATGCCACGATAAAGACGAATACAAACAACTGGATTCGAACGGCACCAATAATTACGGGAGCAAATGAAGCAACTCTTTTCGATGAGTTAACCAATAGCAAAATATCGAGACTTGAGGGATACACTGCAGGCGGAACAAACACTTATACCGTTGCTATAGGATGGGTAACAAGCTATCAAACTAATTTGAATGTAATTATTAAATTCACAAATGCAAACACTGGCGCAGCAACAATAAATATCAATGGATTAGGTGCTAAGGCGATAAAAAAATCAGCAAGTTCCGCTTTGATTTCCGGTGACATTATAGCTGGTCAGATCATAAAATTGGTTTATGACGGAACAAATTTTCAAATCGTTGGAGGGGGTGGATCAGGTGGAGGAACATGGGGAGGTATAACTGGAACTTTGTCGGATCAAACTGATTTACAAACTGCACTAAACGCAAAGCAAGCTACTTTGGTAAGTGGAGCCAACATTAAAACTGTAAACGGGACTTCATTGCTTGGAAGTGGGGATTTAACAACGACCTCAACTTTCACTGGATTAACCGATGGCCCGGGTTCCTTCACCGGAAAGGCCTTAAACTACAATCGTGTCAATGCAGGCGAAACGGCTGAGGAATATCGTTCGCCATCGCAAGTACTTTCAGATATAGGAGGCGAGAATGCTCTAACGTTTTCAACTGGATTGACTCGATCGACAAATACGATCACAGTAAACACCTCACAAAATATTGCCAAACTTTCAAACCTGACATCTAACGGATTTGTGAAGACAAGCGGAGGCGATGGCACTTTGAGTATTGATAGCTCAACTTATTTAACCGGCAATCAAAGTATAACTCTTTCAGGCGATGTTACCGGAAGTGGGGCTACTTCGATAACTACAACTTTAGCTACTGTTAACAGCAATGTTGGCACTTTCGGCAGCGCGACAAAAAGTACAACTGTTACCTCCAATGGCAAGGGATTGATAACCTCAATCAGCGAACAAACGGTAACCCCTGCGGTTGGCTCTATCACTGGATTAGGTAGTAACGTAAGTACTTTTCTTGCAACTCCATCGAGTGCGAATTTAGCGAGCGCCTTAACCGATGAGACAGGAACGGGCGTGGCTGTTTTTGGAACATCCCCTTCAATTACTACTCCTGCGGTTGTCAGTACTATAAACCGACAGACAGCGAGCTACACATTTGCCTTAACCGACATAGGGAAAACGATTGAAATGAATGTGGGATCGGCTAACAACCTAACCATTCCCCCTAACTCATCCGTAGCATTTCCTCTTTATATAACGCTTGTGGCGACTCAATACGGTGCGGGAACAACTACTCTAGTCGCAGGATCAGGTGTGACTTTTAGGAACGCAAGCGGCACTTTGAATTTTGCCAAACAGTATGCGGGATTATCGGCATTAAAAATAGGCACTGACGAATGGTATATTTTCAATACCACAAATCAGCTTTCAAACCCAATGACAACGTTGGGAGATATTTTATATGAAGATGCTACACCAGCACCCCAAAGACTTGCAGGAAATACAACGACTGCACCAAAATATATACGCCAAGTTGGAACGGGTTCAGTTAGCGCGGCTCCTTCATGGGAGAATGTTAATGGCTCAGAGATTCAAGGTGTAGCGGATAATTCATCTGCAACAACTGGCTATTTAGGGGAAAATTTAGAAGGCATTCAAAGTACTTATACTAACTATACCACTTCAGCAACATATCAAAACATCACATCAACAACGCTTACATCTGGTACATGGCTGGTATCAGGCTCTTGTACTTTCAGCACAAATTCTGCAACACTTACAGGAACGGCTAATGCAATTTTTACAATTAGTACAACAACGGCAAGCGCATCCGGAACAACCGAAGCTAAAAGTATTATTTACCTTAATGAGGGTCTTTTATCTGGTAATGCGGCAAAAGCTACAACAACATTCGTTCCATTTATAGTTAAAATACCGACCGCGACATCTACAGTATATTATGTAAATTCTCAATCAACATTTACTGTAGGCAATCCGCAAGTAGTTTGTTCTATTGAACCATTTAGAATACGATGAAAAGAATATTATTTCCACTCCTGCTCTGCCTTTCTCTTTTTGCTTCAGCGCAAAATGGGTCTTCGCCTTTAGGTATAACAACGATTGCGCCTCCTGTAATAGTTGATAACAAGGTCTATGTCGAGACGAGCGGAAACATTGAAGGAGGATTTCAATTATATATTGTCCTTGGTGTAGCGGACGCTTCTTTTTCTCTTTCGGAGATAAACGTAACGAACGGATCTGCCGCAAATCTATCTAGCGCGGATAACAAATCATGGACTTGCAATATTATCCCAACTGGTGCTGGGGATGTTGTTATCTCTGTTCCTACTCGAGCAAGCAATACAATCACAGTCACGGTCAATACAGACTGGAAGTTTCTCACCCAATCAGCTACGAGTGATATTTATTATGAATTCAGAGAATTAATAAGTGATCAGAATATAGCCATTAGATCCGCAGATCCGGCATTGAACGATCTTTCTGGAAATTCACGATCCCTATCTTTAATAAATACTCCTACCGTTGGAAATTTATTAAGTGCTGCTGATGTAGCGTTACAAATTATGACACTGCGCACTACCACAACTGGTGGAGTAAGTATTGGCGGTACAGGTTCAACATTCTTCTCCAGGGCAAGTGGATTTTCAGTACAATGGGGGGTAAGATCGAATGACGGACAAAGCACGACAGCATGGGCAGTTTGTGGAAATACCGATGCGACTAATATAGGTTTAATCATTGATATTACTACAGGAGGGAACCTCAGAATAAAATATCAGGGTTTTGTATGGCAGAGTACATCATCTGTTTTTGTAAATGCGACTACAGGCCTCCATTCTTTCGAGGCTCATTTTGATTTCCCTAATAATACATTAACAGTTTACAAAGATGGCTCAACTGTAGCTGGTAGTTTTACCAGTGGGAACATTAATACTACTACACCAAGCTCTTATGCTTGTACTCAAAATTTCTACATAGGAACTTATAATAATAACGGCAGTGCTTTCAGTAATCCAAATACAAATCAGATAAATTATTTTGCGATTACCACATTGCAATCTTCAAATAGAAACGCCATTTATTCTTATCTACTAAATCGTGAAGCCAATGTTAGTTTAGTAGCCACACTATCAAGTTCGAGTCTTAAATATCCCCATGATGTTCAGATTTCTGATGATCTAAAATATCTATACGTCTCTGGAAAGGGAGATGATCTACTTACATCAGTGGATGGCGCTTTTAGCGTAATCGACATTAGTAATCCCCTAGTCCCCGTTTTAGCTGGACAATATTTAGGGCACTCAAATCAAAATGATGGTGAAACAGTTTTGATACTTAATCCTTGGAGAGTAATGCACTTTGTAGATCAGCAAGTTTTAATGTTTGATGTTTCGAATGCAAAGAATCCAACACGATTATCAACAGTTACTTATTCAGGACAATCCGTAAATGGAGCTGCTATAAGTAGATTAAATAAAAACTATGTCTTTGCAGCAAATAAAGGGGGATACATCCAAGTATTCGATGTTACTAATCCAGACTCATTTACTTTAGTGGGTGAATATAATTCAACATCTGATGGTCTGGGTGGTTGCCATGATATTAGTTTTACTGACGATGGTCAGCATGTCGTTATTTGTAATCGTGTTACAGGTTCAGTAGACATAGGAATTTATCAGGTGCTAAACTCAGACGGCTCATTAATATCTCTAGGATCATGGACATTGAAGGGGTCTCTCTCTGACGGCACAATTTCAGATACTAACAGAGCAAGAGTATTGCAGGGGCAAAATGCTGTCTCAGCTGTAACTACTGGAGCGGGGACAAATTATTTTTATACAGTAGATATTTCAAACCTTACTTCACCTACGCTTTCAACAACTTTCAATATTTTAAACAAGGGAACAGGTTTAACTTTTTATAGAAATCGTTATTCTATTCCAACATGGACAACTGGATTACGCGTTTTAAAAACGGATGTACTAGGGGTAATTACTGAAGTAGCTGGCTATTACAATGCGATTACATATACGCAAGGAAATGCAAACTTTCATGATGATGTGGCTTGGGAAAAATCAGGGGTACACTATATCGCAGTTACCGCTCAGAGTGATAATAAGATTTTGATATTTAAAATACGACTTTAAACCAAAAACATTATGGCAATCTATTTTTTCATTCTCGCATTCCAATTGGTAGGCATCGCATCTTATGTCTTTCAAATTGTGATTGAACTCGATAAGAAATCACCGGATGATTCTACGGGTGAAGTGTTCAAGCTATTCTGGAAGATGGATAGGTTCACGGTGCTATTTTCAATTATCATTCTCGCTTTTAATGAGCTTATTCACTTTGCAATAGAATTCTTTGCCCCTGAATTTATTGCCTCAATTGAATATTACAACCTGATTTCATGCGGCATCGCTTTGATCTTAGGTTATGGCGGTCAGGCATTATTTTTAAAATTACTTGGAAAATCACGTGATTTTGTAGAGAAGAAAGCACTCGATAAACTTCAATAATTTATGGAACCTGGATATTATTTAATTGAACACGATGGATTCTTAATTCCAGCACGTTGGGATGGTGAAAGTTGGCATCATGAAAAAGGAAAATCACACCCACGTCCCGATCACGGAAACGTGAAGGGCCCAATTACATTGGGTTGTCCCACAGGATGTACATGTACAACTAACCCTGATGGGTCTATAAATGTTAATTGCACCGGACAGTGAAAAGATTGTGGATAATATTTCTTGCTTCTTTGATTTTTGCTGCCTTCAGTAAAATTCAGGGGAATAGATTTATCCTTCACGACCTATTTTTATTTTCTGATTTGAAATTAATCTACCCAGAGTACGCTTGGAACATCTGCATTAACATCGTGCCTATCGCCTACCTTTGGACGTTGGTAAGTCAGGAGACAGAACGACCTAAGGAAATGAGAATGGCGGCTTGGATTGTAACAGGACACTTGATAGATTTTTTACTCGAATGTAATCAGGGGTGGGTTTCTGTAGGAGTTTATGCTATTAGTTACGACACTATTATGTTTATTTTGTTAGGTTTGGTCACATTAAAGGCCATGCTCGATGAATGATTTTGGTTTCGGACTCATAGTATTACTTCTTGTTTTAATGATCGCTTTTTTGTGGACATTAATTGTCCATTTACGAGTGGTGATTAAGATTTTAAAAATTGAGATTAAGAAATTGAAAAAAGAAATTTATGAGCTTATCAATACTTCTCGAAGCGATCACTAAAGATGGTGGATTGTCGGCTGACTATACTCTTGGATTGGTAGTGGTTTTATGTACCGCAATGGTAAGTGTAATTTTTACTTTCATTCTCAATAGTATCAATTCAATTAAGGCTGACGTTAAGGAAATACGGGATGATTTCCATAGCTTCGTGGAGGAACAAAAGGGGCTTAACGCAACACTTCACGAAAGGACAAAGAATCTATAATTATGGACTTCATCTTACAACGTTACTCGAATGTTGCCGCGAATGGAGGATCTTCTCAGGGTATTTGGATAGAGAAGACTCTTGATAATCCGTTTATGTGTCATTGCCTGGAGGATGAGAAGCGGGATGTTCTGGTAATGAAAGAAACTCGCATTCCGGCTGGTTTTTATGAATTGAAGATTTGGAATGATGGCAAGAATCCGAATCAATGGGTTTTAGATCATCGAACAAAATATAATGCCGGTGTCGAGCCTTGGTTTAAGTTCCCTATTGAGATTACGAAAGTACCTGGCCGCGCAGGCATTCTTATTCATGCCGGTATTGATCAAAGCCATACTGATGGTTGCCCTCTTCTTGACGACACAATGGGAAATAATACAATTGATCCCGCTAATCAGGGCGCACGCAGTTTGCAGGCAGTGAAAAGATTTTACTTAAAAGTATATCCGCATCTTGAATCAGGAGGAAAATCATTTCTTACGGTTAGGGATGAAGACTATTTACTGAAGCCATGAAGCCCCTCCAAGCTCTTATCTTCGGGTTGATCTGCTTCGGGCTTGGAATCGTAGTGGTTTCTTGCTGGCCGTCAGATAAAGCGGAATTAGAAGATCCGGTAATCCACAAGCTTCAAGAGGAAATAGGATGGCGCTCCTTCAAAGAGGCGAAGATCAAAGACAGCCTAAAGATCGAACGTGCCGAAAAAAAAGCCCTATCAAAAGACGTTATCACCGAAAGAGAAAAATTAAGGAAGGCAGAGATACGTTATGCCGAGGTCAGGAAGGTTATTCCTTTGACCCGTAAGGACACGATAGTTTTTTTGATGCGTGACACCGTGGCTTGCGACTCCGCCCTGCTACGGGCCAAGGAGCTAGTTGGAGGGCTCACCATTGAAATCAGCACCGACAACGCCATAATCAAGAACTTGGATTCGCTTAACACTGATCTACAATCGGATAAGATCAAATTAACCAAGATTGACAGCCTCAATCAGATCGAGAAGAAAAAGATTCGTAAAAAGGGAAGGAAGAGATTTTTTAAGGGGTTAGGTATTGGTGGCGTACTAGGGGCTATTCTCGCTTTGATTCTTTAGGTGTTAATGTCTTTACTATATCTATTGCCCTTTCTAGTGAATCAATTCTGCATCCAGCCATGAATTTTAATTGTTCATTTTGAAGTGGCGCACATTCTTTTATCTCATTAATTTCTTCATTGAACGCCTCTATAATGGCGATTTGGAAGTCGGAGATAGCAGAATAATATTGTCCTCTTACGATTCTATTCGTAAGATAGTTTTTCCAAGCCTCTTTTGCTTTTTCCTGTTCGCTTTTGAATTTGTGTTTCATAACATCGTTTTTTCTCGTGGCGACATATATTTCATCGGTTTACATTCAGGACAGTAATCTTTGCGTCCAACAGTTACCCATCCATTTCTTTTAGCTGCTTCTCTTTGTTGCTTGGAGGTATAATTGCGCGTATCAACCCCATAATTATTACCACATCCTCCGTCACAGATTAAAAATATCTCAATTACAATTGCCATCATTCTTTGATTTAGCCGTTTACATTTGTGTTTATGGCGTATAGCCAATTGTTATGTGCCATATTTTGCCCCACGAACAAGTGCGCCCCGGCACGGAGGCCACCCGCAAACAGCACCGGAAAGTGAATCACATACCAAACGTATGTGCCAGTGCTGTTTTTTCCCTCGCACACATTGCGCACTTGACCCATCGCACTGCAAAAAACGTCACATAACAACGTGTATATGCTATAAAAAAGGCGGGAGAGATTGCATTTCATAGGATCGTTCATCGGTCTAAAAACTTTTTAAAAAACAAAACCCACCGCACATCAAAAGAGGACAGTTTGGGCAATGTGATTAGAGTATCGTTTGACAGCATCTTGGTAATGTTTTGGATCTTTTTCACATACGACAATTTCGTATTTCAAATCAGCCGCAGCGCAAGCAATGGACATTGAGCCGCCATGTGAATCAAATAGTTTTTGTCCTGGTTCCGCAAAGTTTTCTAAAAGCCAACGGTATAAGGCTATTGGCTTTTGTGTTGGGTGTATTGTGCTTTGCCCGTTAGCTCGTTTGTCTGCATGGTTAAACCCGTAGCTTTCGAGTTTTATTGCTTTTGCAACCATATCAAATGAAGTCCACGCCAGTTCAAAATCACTGAATGAATTAAGTGGGTTTCCTTTGAACCATGAAATCCAACACCTGTTTTCTGGCAGTTCATTTGTGAAGTAATTTCCACCCCATACTATTTGATTTTTTGAAATACGAAACAATTGTTGCCAGTATTCATGATCAGGTTTACGATTCTCGTAAACCTGATCATCTACACCGTATCTAAAATTGAAGTGTTGTCCACCACCGTATGGCGGATCAACTATTGCAAGGTCAAACTGTTTGTCTTTACAAGTTGACATATAGAGTTTACAATCGATGTTTAATAATTCAATACCCACGCTTCTTTTGTTTTTTAAAAAGTTTTAGTTCAGTCTTTCATAGGTCAGTTCGTGTTCGCCTTTTTTACAGCATATACACCAGATACATTGTGCGCAATATTTTTGCTTACGATAATGGCTTGCCTCACAGAGTTCCGCACGTGCCATCCCTCACAGCCATTGCCAACGCTCACAAAATACTTGCGCACAACGTGCGGGTTTATGCAATAAAATTTGTTCCATAGTTCATATCACTTGGTTAGTGTCTGCGGAGCATTTGAATTTAAAAGCCCCCACGCGCTTTAGAAATAGCGGATAAAGATTTTTCAATCGCTTCACTTCTCATTTCTGTTAATCCTCCTTTTCCTAAATGAGTATAACGATCAATCATCATTTCCAAAGCCTCAAGAAGTTCAGGAGCGCATGCCATAAGTCTTCCATTTGCATCCTGTATTTTTTCAGCATTGGGTAATTTTTGAATCCATCCCCATCCGCGAACTTGTGCAATCAATTTTGAAAAATCATTTGGTATATGAATAATCTGATCTTCAGGATTATAATTCCAAGGGGGAGGTATATATAGATGCCCCTCGGCTTTTAATTCAAATGCTGTTTTATTTTTCATGGTTAGTTTTGTTTACAAATTTTACTGCATAAACCCGCTATCATTGTATGCCATTGCTTTGCCCTCCAATCAAAAGCTGCCACCAAAGCGCACATCCTTCCCCACGCAAACCCACCGCACTGCAAAAAACGGCACATAACAACAGGTATATGCAATGCAGCCCCGTAGGCGTGGCACTTGCCAATGCCACACATTCAACGCGCGTCCTAAGCATTGCCAAGAGCCACGAGTATATCGGTTTAGTCATATGTGGAAATTTTGTCTATCGCTTTGAAAATTTCATAAGCTATTTGCGGGACGATGGCGTTTCCGAGTCCTTTAAGTCTGTCCAGCCTGTCGGGTATCCCATTAGCCACTCTACCCAATCGGGGTTCAACTGTCCACTGTTTATTGATACCATTTGTGAAAGCATAATCTGTTTGCCTTTCTGTTTCCTCCGTATCACTGCTCCACTTTGTGCGTTCCATCTGTCCCTGTTGTCGTTGGCTTGTGGTGTTGGAAAGAATAATACTTGGTTGGCTAATCCCGCGTTGCTGCTTCCTCCTGCTTTGTTCCTTAATCTCACCGTTCCTGTTTCCGTTATGTAGCAACTGCTCGTTTTCTTTTTGCTCATCGTTCCATCTGATGCTGTTGGAGTAAGCCACAATCCAGACCCTATCTCTTCTGTGCCAGGCGTTCTTACCGCAAGCTGGAATAATAAATGTTTCTGTGGTGTAGCCCTGTGCTTCCAAGTCAGATAGCACCGTGTCGAGTGCCAAGCCGATGATACCAGTAACATTTTCGCCAACAATGAAGGCCGGTTTAATCTCTGAGTTGACTCTAAGCATTTCTTCCCAGAGATAACGGTCATCTTCTTTGCCTTTTCGCTGCCCGGCAACTGAGAATGGTTGACAGGGGAGTCCTCCTGAAACAATGTCAATTTGGTTTGTGTATTCTTTTCCATTGAAGTCTTTTATATCTGCAAATTGTTTTGATGAAGGAAAGTTTTTGACTAATACTTTTCTACACCATTCATCTTTTTCCACTTGTGCCACATTCTCCCATCCGACCCATTGAGAAGCCAAGTCAAATCCTCCAATACCGGAAAATAAAGATAGGTGTTTCATTTTAGTTTCGTCAATACGCTAAGGCAGGTAAGCTGCGCAAACCAGCCTTGCTCATATAGTTTAGTGAAGGGCTGCACTGCATATACCCACGTTCATTATGTGCCATATTTTGCCCCACGAACAAGTGCGCCCCGGCACGGAGGCCACCCGCAAACCTTCGCACACATGGCCACAAACCCACGCTTCTGCAAGCCATCGCTCTATTATTCTAAATTCAAAAACTACATTTTATCTAAAGCTCTCATGATCAAAAGTTATCACGTTGAACATCTCTTTCATGCGATCAGAGCAACGAGATCCATATAATTCTGAAAATTCACTAAGTGGCTTGTTTGAAATTGCGTGAGTTGAATTGAAAGGCAATTGATTATGGTAACGTAACTGAATTATCTCAGAGAAAATATTTTTGCTCTCAGCAAAATGGCGACTTGGTATCTCTTCGGTTCCAAGATCATCAAAGCAATAACCGCAATCAGTTTTTCCGAAAATATTAGGAGTAATTCTGAAATTGGTGTTATAACATTCAAGCCCTTTTTCACCCGACATTTTATAATCGAATGAGAGATCGAGCATAATTTCTAACCGGAAGGAATGATTTTGATTTGCAGCAAAAAAACGCATCAGTTCAGTTTTCCCTGTTCCTTTCTTGCCCACAATCAAGATGCCTTTCGATAAATCGCCATTGAAACGTTTGTCGTTAGCAAAATAGCAGCACAGTTGCTTTATTTTTCGTTCGTGGATTTCATCAGCAAATTTGAAAGATGCTTTAAATGCCTCAAATAGTTCCTCGCTGGAGGCTGTTTTAAAGGCCTCTGTTGCGTTTATTTTTTTGTTGTACTCTTCACGCTTCAAACGGTAGTACTTCGCCTCACGGGCAAGCCTGAGCCCCTCAGTGACCGCTAATTCAGTTTCATCTATGTCCAATTCTATTTCTGTGAACTGTGGCGGCTCAAAACTTATCGGAATATTTGATGTTTTCGTCAAGGATTGCGGCTGAGTTAGTGTTTCTGATAGTTTTTCCATTTGATTTATCTGTTTTTAAAAATTCGAATGCATTGGAAACTAATTTTTTGCACCCTGAGGAATCTATAATTTTCAGTCGGTGGTCATCGGTGCTGAGGAAAGTCCATGCGTTTTCAATCGCGCGGTGTAAATTTTTCTTTTTTTCTGTTGATAGTTGATCCGTCCATATTTCATCAATCTGTTTTTGAAACCAAATAAAATTTCTTGTTTCTTGCGCGAGCGTTTCTCCTTGTCCTTTAATTGATCCATTACCTTGTCCTTGTCCTTGTCCTTGTCCTTGGGGGCTTATAAGCCCCTTGTAAGCCCCTATATTGTTTTTTGTTAAAATGTTGATAACTGATAAGTGCATCCTATTTTTATCGCTCAATTGCCCGTATTGAAATTCAATAAAATCGCGCAAAAACCATTTTGAACCCTCAGCAAAAATTTCTATCCGATCACCGAAAGCATTTATAGCAGATTGTTTATCTATTTGTTCGCCCGTTCTAATTCGAGCTACTTCAAAATCTACTTGCCATATTCCAGCATGGTCACAATCATCAAGGATATAGAACCAAAGTAGTTTATACGCCCCTTGTAAGCCCCTTATAAAGGGCTTTTTCCATTTATCAGTATCCGTGAAACGTTTAGGCATTACCTTTATCATTTATATGATTCCAACAGATTCCACAGAAATATTTTATTGCCTTATCATCGTTATGTATTCGCGAACAAGCGGTATGCATTGCATTCTCAACTATTGCAATACCAAGCATTTTAATAAACATTTTTAAACTACCATTTCTAAATCGATCATTAAGAACCCATCCAGGGAAATATGAAGTATAGATAGAATCAACCGAATCGAGTTCGTCTTTTTCGCGCTTTTTAATTTTAGCAAGTACTTTTTTATATTCAGCATATTGAGATTCTTTCTCTTTAAGCTCTTCGGTTTTTTCAATTGTTGTTTTTGGCAATGATGTCAGTTCTCTATTACTTTTACCTCTATTACAATCAAAACAAGATGTAATAAGGTTATCAATTTCATCGCTTCCTTTTTTAGATACCGGAATAATATGGTCAACCTCCAGTATTACGATCGGTGGTATGCTTCCGCAGTATTGGCATTTAAAATTATCTCTCTTGAAAACTTCAAAACGTATTTTTTTAGACAGGGACATAAAAAAAATAGCCCTTGTCGGGTTCAGGTGTGCGCCATCCCCCTACAAGAGCCTTTAAAAGTTTACATTACGTACGCACATACGTTTAAAAATTGTAGCGAATTATCTTAATCCGCGATACGAAAGTAGCTAAATTTTATTTCCTGTCAAAATTTGGTATTAAAATTAATAGGCATTTGCCTAATTTGTAAATGTTTAGGCCACTCGGACATATCGCCCCCGTGACGGTCTTTCAAATTCATTTCCTTAGCGAGATACGTTCCAAGTTGTTTGACAAAGATTGATGTAGTTGGAGTAAAATTTTTTATCAACCCTTCAATCCATTCTATTTTGCATGGACGGTATTTGTATTTACCATTTTCATTTCCACTTTCTCCACCGATGATAACCCAATTTAGTTTGCATAAGTCGGTAATGTCAATGTTCATATCTACGCGCTCATGCAATGGCTCCATTGAAAGAAATCTTACTTTGGTTTGAATTTTCAATAAGTCGTAAACCCGTTGCATTCCTTTCGGACTCCCAACACTTGCGCCAAGCCAAACATTATCCCATCCTTCGCCCCAATCGCTCGGTAAGTGGTCAAGTATTAGCTCAGGTCTTTTAGTTAAAATCTGGAATGTATGTTGTGGGCATTTACGGATAATATCCCATGCCTCATTTCTGTAACTATCAATTGCCGGATGAAAGAAGTCGGTCAATGATGAAGTGAATATCAAAGACGGCTCTTTCAATTTTAACGGCAAATTGAAAACGGTTTTTGTACGGACAATTTGTAAAGGATTGTAACGTGTACCATCGAATGAGTCGCGATACATGTAGCAGTATTTACAATCTTCATCGACCTTCGTGCATCCACGCGCTATATTCCATGTGGCATCAGTCCATTGAATTGAAGAAATATTTCCCATTTTTAAAAATTGATTTAATAAAGTCTCACCTTAGAAAAATTACTGTGAATAAATATTTAAGAAAAGCAAGGGCCGATAACCCGACCGAAATAATAAGCATGGACGCGAAGATTAAATGCGAACTGCTTTTGTTGGGGTCGTTCATTTTAACCAAGTTTCTGATTGTTCTAATTTTCCGCAAATGTTACAATGCCATGCCGTTCCGCTTCCAGTCTTAATCTCTTTTGAGCATTCGCAAAATCTTGATTCATTCAATTTTTTAAACTGATCGCGAATACTTTCTGGATTAAAAACTTCGTCATAAGTTAGAAGCTCACCGCCCCGGCTTAACCAAAGCCAGCAGGTATAAAAATAATTTCTTAATGAAGCAATCAAAATGATAATTGCAACAAAAGGAAAGGCAATCAATCTAAAAAAATATTTCATAAGAATTTAGAGATTAGAATGCAGAAACAATTTACCTCTAAAAAAGCGATAGTGATGCAGATCGCATAAATAACTATAGCAAAAGTCGAGCGAAGCGAATCGTTTCCCTCAGACTCATATCTGGATTCATTGAATCGGTTAATTCGCGCCATCATTACTTTGTCTATTTGTCTTATCTCTTTCATTGTAATCCGATTTTAGTTTTGCCGATCAATAAGCTATTATATTCCGAGAATATATCCTCATCAAATCTAAAAATGTAAGCCTTGCGAGGTTTTATGCCTTTCAAATCTTCGAGGAACTTTTGAAAGAGAGCTAGTTTATTGCGTGTCATTTGATAAGGGTTAATTCGAATTTAGTTAAAGTAAATGTCGATCGAATATAGAATTTTGGTTTTTTGATAGCGAAAATTGATTCAATCTTCTTTATCAATGGTCTACTATTTATAGCAAAACTTCCATTGCTGGAAAGATGAACCTCAAAACCGTCCTCATCACGAAAGCCCATGAATAATGCACCTGATTTTTCAAAGGATAATTTTAGCGGAAGAATTAAAAATTGTGATGCTGACTTATTAAATAGAATTTGATTAGATACGCAACTCATAATGGCTCTGCGGGATTGTGTTCTAACCCTAACCTCTTTTATGTTTTTTGCGGTAAGTATCATATCAGATAATATTTTGCATAAACTTTTTTCGTCTTCCGGTCTTTAATGAGTTCCGATTTTATCGAATGCCCCATAGCTTTGAGATTGGAGACGCGCGAACTTAAAGCCCAGCAGTTAAAAAGTCTCAGGGCCTTCATTGCTGTTATGGTTCGCCCGGGCGGCTTGAGATAATTAAGTATAGCTTCGTTTTGGCTCATAATAGATCAATTAACACCTTGTTACTTTTTTCCAGTTCATTTATAAATTTCTGCATCCTAATTCTGTAAGCCATTGTATATTTTTCGGAGTTCCAGAATTGGTTTTCCGGCTTACTCCAAAAAAGAGGTCGCATATAATGCGGGCGTTCGGCATTTGAAGAGGAGGCGTTCATAATCCTTTTTCTTGTTTAAATTATCAATCAGTTAAAGATGTCGGTCTTTCCCGACTGTCAAATAGTTGTCGCTTGCATTTATCCGCGTGTTATTAGCCGCATCAAATCAAGGCTACAAGCCGCCCGCCAGTTGTATAATGAATTTCCTTCTGGACTCCATTCCCGAACAAGGACTTACTGTGATCGTTTCAAACATGCTCTTGTTCTCGTTATTCATACGGAAATATTTTAATCAGTTAACAATCCTTGTTCGCGTCTGGATTCTGCTGTCATTTCAGTTTCTATTTTACGGTGACAATTCCGACAAACAGCCATCCAAGTATTGGTATTCAAAAAATTAGATTCACTTTTTGAGCAATGATGTACCTCAAAAGAACTTAGAAAACATCCTGGCAATCGAATTTCACAAGCCATCTTTGTTTCGAGAAAATGCTTTTTCAATTTAGCATATTCTTTTAATTCTGCTGCCTTAGATTCTGAAACTTTTTTAGGCGTATGAATCACTTTTACTTTTTTAGAATCACGTTCTGCCTTTCTGTGTGCGTGATTACATGATGCACACAAGCCATTAAATTCTACTATAGGATTATCGCATTCAATACAGTTCATGGGTTAATCTTTTTCTTTAGATGCTCAATGATTATTTCAGTATGATGTTTGTAGTAAGAATCAAAGTCATGGAATCCTTCATTTGATTGATCAAACAATTTATAAAGCACATTTCTCAATCTTTGGCTATTTGTTTTACCTCCGAATTCAGGATTGATTTTATCCACTTGATCAATCTCTTTTTGATTCAAAGTTTCCTTAGGAGAAATATAAACAGCAACAACTTTATTCATTAGCCCAAAAAGTTCAGCGGCTCTCGCGGGTGCAAGTTCGGGAGTTCCTAAAACTATTTTAAAAGTCTTGTCTCTGCGTGTCTGCACAGTTTCGACCTCTCCCGCAAATAATACACCTTCAATCATTTCTTACGTTCTTTAAAATCCTCTCTATCCATTGCGTTTCTTATTGCTTCGCCTTGTTCTTTAACTGAGTGAGGGGTTGCCATTGTTCCCATGAGTGGTATCGATTCGCCCAGCTCTTTCATTAGTTCGTAAGCATCTGATTTGAATTCCCATTTACTCATATCGATTTTTAATTTTGCTTTCCTATCGTGGTCAATAGTTGATCGATCAATAGAGGTCTCAAGGAACTGTAGCATACCGTAATCCATTGGCTCTTTAAACCCGTTGGTTTCATTATCGAGATCGATTGCTCTTTCTAATTTAATGGTCTTCTCGGATTTAGGCAAATATTTAGAGTGTCTTTTGATAACTGTTTTACGACACATCTCGCCCTCATCAGTTACCCATGTAGTAGATTTGATTTTACCCTCTTTGAAAGCCTTATAGGATTCGCTACGATCACGTATCTCATTGAGTTCAATGAATGACATCATCTCAACATGCTTGCTTCCATCTAGCAAAATACCAATCGAATAAACCCCAAGTATTCCTCCTTTCTCTTTGTTATTCAAAAAGTATGGCATGTGATTAAGTATTTTCTGTTCGCTTGCCATATCTACTTTTATCAAATCACCCTGATAAATCAAATGACATTCGATCGATGTAACCGAACCAGAATCAGTAAGAAGTTTTGCGAGTCCAATGTATGAAGGTTCCAAAACACATTCTAGTTCCTTACTCTGTCCGTTGTATCTGGGAATTAAATAAGCATATTTTGAAACAGGGTTAAGCGTCAGTCCAATTTGTGCCACGTTCATTACAGCACGAAGAACCGAATTAGAGGTACATTTTTGAAGATAAGGATTTTTTGTGGCGTGTTGAACCGCGAAAGAAATTTCCCTGGCGAATGCTGATTCATCTAAACCAGATTGGTCTATCCACATCGGGCGGATAGTATTGTAAAATTCCTTTTGAGTTATAGCTAATGTTGTTGGTTCCATAGTTTAAATTTTTACTGAGTCAATAAAAAAGCAAATGGTCTTAATTTTTGTCGTTCATACCGATAAGTAAATCACGCATAGCTACCGCTATTGGCAACGCCAATGCCAATTTTTTGTAATTGCGATCATCGGGAGTCATTTTAATAGTCTCTTTTTGATCGAAAAATACCTTCCATTCATCGGAAGTTTTAGAAACACATCCGATTTTAATTTCATTCGATTCACGGTCTATACGAAAATGATATTTGCAATAGAGATGCAAATAAATATATCGCACGTCCTGATAGTCGCCCACGTCCTGATTGCCGCGCACCCACTGATAGCCGCCCACGTCCTGATTGCCGCCCACGTCCTGATTGCCGCCCACGTCCTGATTGC
>Ga0193692_1000040_pt1 | contig 38551 bp, 70 predicted proteins | sample L3a1metaG_FD_144917 | JGI IMG/M metagenome (GOLD analysis project Ga0193692, IMG submission 144917) | Soil microbial communities from a riparian zone of the East river system, Colorado, United States - L3a1 | ecosystem: Environmental > Terrestrial > Soil > Riparian zone | place: USA: East River... | reverse complement strand
CTGAAACCATAGAATCCTCCATCGCTTTGAGTAGGTTTGATAAATCGGGAGTGCTTTGGTGCAGCATCCCATGATGGAGTTTCTTCTTTTTTTTCGACCAACTTGGGGGAACAGGTATAAAGAATGTAATACTGATACCGTGTGAGGGGAAAGCGAACTTTTTGTTCTTGGCTTCGGCAGAAAGAGAAATTTTGTAGTTGTTATACTTCTCTATTCGGAGCAATCTTTTTAGTCCGGGAGGACGTAACTTGGCTCTTGGTATGCGAAATAAAATTCTATCTCCAACCGTTGTTCTTACATGGGTTTCGGGGGTGATATTAAGAATGTACTTCTTTTGTAGCAGATTTTTTACGGTTCTTTTCTTTGACCGCTTGTTGCAAAAGTACATAACTCATGTAAGAGTCTGACCAATTTTTCTTTTTAGCCATTTCACGAATGGTTTCAGCAAGTGGAATGTCTATCTGAATGTAGATTCTTACTGTTTGCTCGGTGTATAGTTTATTCCTACCCATATTTTTGATTATTTGTTACAAAAATACTAAAATATTTCGTTACCGATGGCAAAAAGCACCACAAGATGTACCTGATTTTTTATAATCGTCATAAAGAGCCTTAGTATCGAATAATTCATGCTTGCATTCGTTGGCTAACTGCCTTAAACTTTTACCATTGCCCATTATACTGTAAAATTTCTTCCTTTTGTCTTGTATTTCTTCCTCAAAAGCAACAACTTCCCAAAATTCATCTGGTTCTAAATGATACATGGCTCTATATTCCTTCTCTGATTTGAAAAAACACATTCTACAACCACCTCTTAGCATATATGGTTTCATATTTGGGTGTAGGTTGTAAAAATTCAACACTTCTTCGCAATCACTCCTTGTAAGCCCCTCATTTATTAGCGGGTAAACGTATTTCACGTTCTCATTAAGCCCCCAATTACCCTCTCGGCTATTTTCTTCGTCTACATTAAGCCCAATCATTAACTCACACTCGCCTTGTTCTTTTAAGTAATCATCTATTGGCTCAATCTTAAATATCCTTGTGCAGTATCTTGCCATACCAGACGGCATAAATTTTTGTGCAACGGCCAACTTTTCCAATGTATCGTATTCTTTATTTTTATGCTTGCCAACACCTTTAACTTTTATAATTTCAAATTCAGGGTGTATCTTTTTTATCTCATCTTGTACCATACTCATTCTTTCGTACATCTTTTTATGCTCCGACCCCGTATCTGCCCAAATTGCCTTCGCATCACCTCCATACAAAATACACATTGTTGTGCTTTCAACTCCACCACTAAATGAAATGAATTTCTTCATCGTACCAATACTTCCTCCTTTGGGTATAAGTTCATGTGTTTTTTATGAAATTTCTCTAACCATTCTCTCATGACGGGTACTTTTTTTTGCATTTTTTCAATAAGTTCATCATTTCTTGGTACTGGAATTTTTATTACTCTTTCTCTTGGGTCTATGTCGTCGAAAACCATTAAATTTCTCAATTCTTTGGCAGCTTTTTCGTAATCTTCCAAGAAATCTATCTTCTCTGTGTTCTTTGCCATCCTGTATTGCAGGCTTTCCATTTCCTGATTGATTATTTGTGGTGGTGCTGATACCAAGCAGTAGACGATGTTGCCCCCTTGCGCTCCTGTGAGGCTGTAATAGCAATTTAATTGAGCAACGTAAGACTTATCTGCATCTTCCAACAGCTTTGCCATAAAACTATCTAAATCCCACGAACATTTGATGTCGTTTACCACCGTAGCGTTTCTGATATTGTCGGAATCCGCAATGTCTGGATGCCCTTTAAACCATCCGTTCTCCAATTCTTCTTCATTCTTGTAATACATCCGTCCTTCCAATAGACTAAAGAGTTGAATGGCTTCAGGTTCGCAGATGATTCCTTTGTCCATTTGCTTTGTTGTAATGTCTTTTTTTCTTCCATATACTTCTTGGTTATATATTTTTATTAACTCTCCTGCACAGGTCTTGCCAATGGGATTACCCTTTTCTTTACTTTCTGCAAGTAGATTACCCCATGATGAGGCACGAAATTTTATAGAATCCCAATTAATGCTCATACTTATTTTCTTTTATGTGAATAATGTTGTGCAACTTCTTCTGGTGACATTTTCTTAAGCAATAGATTAACATTTGTGTTGTCTTCTTCGCCAATCCTTCTTTTAAACTCTGCCAATACCATTTTCTCACCATTATACTCAACCCATACGTTATACCTTACATTGCTCATCTGTTCTTTTCTGGTAGCCCATCTAACATTCCCCGGCTCATAGTTGCCGTTTTTATTTGGATGCCTGTCAAGCGTATGCGCTTTAGTTGGTCTAACCCCGACATCTTCTATAAATAATTCAAACGACTCGTTCCATCTGCTGCACACAACTACGCCTCTGCCCCCATAATTATGGTATGAGGGATTGTTTGGGTTATTACATCTATCTTTCATCATTAACCAAGAATAGTACCCGCTTGGTATATTGCCTTTGGATGTCAACCCATGTGTCCAAGACCCTCTCATAGCTTATTGATTTCGTTAAGTACATCATTGAAAAAATCTTTTAATTCATAGCCATCCATTGTTGTTCCGCTACCCATTTCCCCATGAAAGAAACTTGTATATTCTGGTTTGCATAAATTTTCAAGCACCGATATTATACCATTTACATGGATGATTGCGCACTTCTTTGCGTCTTTGGTTATTTGTTCGTCTGGCATCTCGGTATCCCAATAGCAATCCCATGTGGTAACGTGGGGCTTATACTTATCAACTATCTCTTTGGCTGTTTGTTTTGGGTCTGTCATTTTTTATTTTCAATTATTTATGAGTGGCTAAGTAGCCGACAAGTATGATGATTCCGATTATTAATATGAATCCTAAGTAGGCTATAAAATTCCAATCAATCTTATTGCTGCTCATGGTTGTTTTGATTTTAGATATAGTTGGTAGAGTTCTTTGTGGGTATAAAATTTATCCTTTTCTGATATTCGGTTAAATGTTTCTCCACGATAATCATAATGGAAACTTTGTTGGTTGATGAATTTGTGAAACCCAATACACTCTTGTTCTGCGTATTCATCCATTGCTGCGTGGATTATTCTACAATCAAACCTCCCATATCTTTCTACTGCCGTTCTTTGATGTGATTGGCAACCATTATCCACTTGGCTATCAAGTATTTCTTCCTTTGTCATTTCAGTTTATTTTTCCTTCGATAAATGTTTTTCTCTTGGCGTTATATTGGGGAACTATTTTATATTGAAGTGCCTCACTCATGTATCCTTCCAATTCTACCAATGATTCTGCATTATCAATAGCCTTCTCTACTTTCTCTTTGGCTGAATAGTCTATGGTTGGTAATGGAATTGGCAATGCGCCATTGGATGCGTTTAAGTATGGTGATTGGTTAAATTCGCCCCTAAAATCTGGGACGGGTACTTTGTTTAAACTATGCCATTTGCCAACTTGTTCTTTCACTTCATTAAAGCATTTGTCTTTGTCATCATCTTTATCAAGGGACACCTTCACAGATATTTTATTCCATGATTCTCCCGTTACTTGATTAACTGAACTACCAAAGTTTATTTCTTCGTACTTCATTTCTTTTCTTTTTTAGCTAACTCATCACAAAATGGTAAAAGGTCAGCATCATAAACAACCACTCCTTTTACTTTTTTAAATTTCTTATTAATAGATGCACAAATAAAATCAGCTACCAATCCTTTATCTACTGATTCATCTGAGGGTTCTATCTCTACAAAAAGGTTTATTGTTTTCATGATAAAATAATTTCTTTGATTGTAATAACATCAGAAGTTTCTTGAATTGGTAATACCGCTAACTCTTTGGTAATATCTATATGCTTTGGCTTAAACGATGGCGCAGTAAAGACAACAGTATGCGAACCTATTTCACCATCTCTTATTTCACACAATCTCGAACAACACCACCCGATTATTGGGTCTGAATCGAAATAATATCTCTCAAGGCTTTTATCTCTAACATACGAACCACCGACTGATTGTAGTTCAAATTCAGGGTATTGCTCTTTGATGGCATTACACAATGGACAGCTATGAATAGAATCATACGACGAATCAATGCAATGTCTTTTTTCAATCTTTACTCTGTATTCCATGATTATTGTTTTTTAGTTGTTAATTGAGATTGTTTTTGTGGTTTGGGTTTTACGTTATAGCCTACTATGACCCTGTTAAATAGAGCCTGCCCCTTTTCCTTGAAGTGGAGAATCCAATATATTTCCCTTTTGGAAATTGTTTTCTTAGTACAGGTTTGAATAATTTCCATAGTTATGTGTTTTCTCCTTTTATAATTAAAGAACGTATCAGACCTATGAGTCCCGAACCTTTGTTTAGGATTACAAGAGCCGCCCACATACAGCACTTCTTCTTTGTCTTTTATGCAATAAACGTAAAATTCCATTCTATTTTATTTTGCGGTTATCGAATTTTTTCTTCCAACTAAGAAGGATTTTATTGATAAGGACATTGACACTATCCTTTTGCCCCGCTTTCGCAACTAATGTTTCCATGATGCTTGGCGTTGTTCTTAGGTTATATTGCTTATCGGCAATTTCCCCGTCTATTGTTAATTTCTTACTCATAGGCTGCAAGTTAATATTAATATGACATTAATACCAAATAAAATCTTTGCAACATAATTTGCAACATCTTGTTTTCGGCACTTTAATTGACGTACCTTCCTACAAACTCAAAATCATGAATTTACTTACAATTATTATTTTATTGGTGGGGGTTGGCGTGGTGCTTTATCTTATCAACCGATTTATTCCAATGGATGCAAAGATTAAAACCATTCTTAATTGGGTAGTGGTTATTGTCTTGATTGTATTTTTATTGAAAGCACTTGGAGTATGGAGTTATTTAAGTAGGGTTAATATCTAATGGTTGATAAGAGATATAGGTCTTGTTTGGCAATTACTACCAAATCCAACTTCAGTAAACTTAGCCCCTAAGTATTCAATCTTGTTGTTTACTTTATTTTTGATTTTTGTGTAAGACGGCTTATCAATGATTTCAGAATAAGTACAATCAGTAAGGTAATCACATCCTGCCATTATTAGTTCGTGAGTAATGTTTGTTGCTGCATCGTTGGCTTCAAGTAAGAATTTTCTTTCATCAATGACCTCAAATCTCCCAATGAAACTGATGGATATAATCTTATTATCCTTTGTGGTTATGGTTTGCGGGTCTGTTTGAAGTGTTTCTGGTTTTATCAAACAAGTCAATGATTCGTGGACGAATGGTAACTTCCAATTCAAACCCTTCTTCATGTTTTTTTGGTACTTGCCTAAAAATAAAATAACCCCCGCCTCATAATGTCTTATTACCTGAAATGGCAATATGTACCTTTCGAGTAAGTCCCAAGCCCAATCCAATAACTTTATTAAGAAGTTCTCTGCCATAAAAGTTCTCTTTTTGTGAACTATCTATTCTTCATATTTTCTTGGTGCATTAATATTTAGTTCTCTTAGGTGTGGATATACAACTTCTTTATAAAATCTTCTCATTGCAAGTCTGGTTAGTTTATTGTAGTCACGGAAATCTTTTACTTCATGGGTGGCAAAGTAAAGTGCTAAGTCTTTAATGATTCTGTTTTCTTCCTTTACCATTACCTCTTTTAATTCTTTCTCTGTCATTGCAAGTCCTCCTCATTATTAAAAGCGATACCATTTTTTAAATCATTTATTCTTATCCATAGTTCATCTGGATTTTCTAAAACTATTAATTTAAACCCATCTTGAAATATAACTATACATTCTTCTGGACAATCAAGTATCGGGTCAACAAATTCTATCTCATCTACTGCATAACTTCTTTCTCTGTACTTATATGTTTTTGGACTCGGTAAACCTAACTGATGATAAAAGTCCATTGTCTCGCTATCGGTTGCTAAATATTGTTCGCATAATTGAATGGTGGTAAAAACTTTCATCTCTCATAGGTTTTTATTTTGTTTACAATACTTTGTCTCTTTTAAATGTATATCCTCCAACTGTTTTTCTATTCCCATTCAGGCAAGCGGATATGTTTGTTAAATTTATTTTTAGTTTGTTAGCACAATCTTTTACACCATTAAATTCCCCAACAGGAACTCCATCTTTAAGCGCAGTAACAACTCCCTTATACGAAGGATTGTTTATACCACAATACAAACCTTTTCTTTTCTCGCTGATTGCCGCCTTTGATTCATCTGAATGCTTTTTGCCAAGATGGTGCTTGTTCCCAATATTTCTTTTTATCAATCTCTCTCTGCATTCTTTTGGCGGGTCAAACCATCCATCCCCGCCTCCTGTAATATTTGCAAGAGTGCCGCCATCATTAATTCTTTTATATAATGAGATAAACTCTACTTCTTTTGATTTAGCAAATTCTAAAGAAACATCATCAAATAATATATCTACTTCGTATTTAGAAACTGCTGCGATACGTTTCCATAATTGCCCCCTATTGTGTGGGCTGTATGCTCTTTTATTAAAGCCGCTTTCATCGCTACCAATCCCTATATAAAATGGTGTGTTTTTATCAAGTCGTATGTGCCTATAAACGTATGCCATACTTTTTATTTTGGTACACTTAATAACAAATGTCTTCTTTGTTTTATGCCAATATTTGAAACTCGCTTTCTACCAACCGCACCACAATTATCGCATCTGAATTGCTCATAAGCATTAGCAGTTGTATAATAAAGTTTCCCTTCGTCTTTCAAATCTGCACTCCCGCATGACGGGCAATGAAATGCTTTTTCGTCAAGAATAAACAAACCGACATTCGGATGTGGTTTAATCCACGGACGCAATCTCAAATAAGTATCTTCTAAAATTCTTACATCTTTGATGTTATATTTTTCCATTTCCTTCAATGCCGCCTCGTCACCTATATAACACTTGTTCCACATTGGCATCCCTTCGTTCTTTTGCTTTCTTTCGAGTGATAAGACTTTATTTACAAAGTCAAGTTTATTTGAAGTGAATGCGAATTGCCGCTTAATTGTTTTTAATGTATCTATTGATTGGTATGGTAGCGGTGGCTTGAGATAATTTATAATAAACCTTGTGTTCAATCTTGGTATATCAAACTTATCCCCGTTGTGAGCAATAACCACATCTGCTTCATTAAGTAATTCCCATACGCCTTTCAATATTCTTTTGTCTTCTTGCTTTATTGCTTCTTTACTTGTAAGTCTTGCTGAATAAACTTTCTTTTCAAACAACCATTTAGCCGACCATGTAAGTATAAACCAATCATTATCTATTTGCTCAAGCCCAATATTTTGATTCCATATATCCCAAACCTTTGCTCTTATTGGTGCGGTTTCAATATCAATAATTAGGATTTTAGCCATTGTATTTATTTCTTCTTTGAATGGCTTTGTATAAACGGTATTGTAAGTAACTGGTTTTCTGTTTTTAGCATACTGTTTATTGTGGTCGCCAATATGCCCCCTACTGTATCTCACCAAACTTCTACAATGTTCTGCGTCTCTGAATTTATTGGCATTCTCTTTAAATATCTTTTTTGCCAAAGTTTGGTCTTGCATCTTTGGGAATTTCTCGCAATACTCATCTACGAGTTTCCCAACTTCAGTCTTTACTTTACCACTTGGCATAAATAAGTTTTACGTTATAAAAAACAAAACCCGTCGTAGAAACAACGGGTTGATGCTAAAACCAAAACTGCTTATGAGAACTGGAAAAAAATAGTAAGGGAAATTTCTTTTGTATAAGACGGTTCGGTTTCATTCGGAATATTGATGTCGAAAATTTGGTGGAAGTTCGACGGTTGCGTAAAGTTATGTCGAATATTTGGGAGTTGCAATAGGTAGAAATACGATAACGCCCTCGTCCAATAAAACATAGGTAAGCCATGCCCTTGACAAACAAGAAAATCCCAAACACTCAAGAAACCATTTCACCCACATCAGCGAATTGGTTTCCCCGAAACATCAAAATAATATTCCAGATTTAAGCCAAAAATTATTCCACCACCCTTTAATAGAAAAAAAGGTACTCCATGCGTTCCTGCGGAATGTACCCCCGTGTTTAATCGCCTGCCCCCGCTTTTGGGCTTTTGCTTCTATTGAACCGGGTGGCCTGTTTTTTTTCGTTTTAATTCGCCTTTAGTTATGCTTTTAAATGTTCGTTTCGTGGTTTGGTTGGTCGGATAACTGATTTAAAGCCTGATTAGCTGTTTATTTGGCTCTCATTGCATTGGTTATATGTGATTGCTGAATAGTGGGGGGGGGGAATTTAGAGGGCAAGGTTGGGCTTTAAAATGGGCTTTGGGGGGATGGGGTGTTATGGGGTGATTGGGGGTTATTCTGAATAACTGTTTTGAGGGGGTTGGGGGATTATTTGGTGGGGTTGAATAAGAGAAATAGAAAGATTATTTGGATTGGATGTCTAAATATGTCTATTTTTGTCTAATGTTACCAAAAGAGCAAATAATCAAAGAACTTGAAGAAATGGATGGTTACTTACCGATAAGCAAGATTGAGGAAAGACTTGGTATGCCGCCAACAACTTTGCAGAAGGTTTTGAAAGGGACAAGAAAGTTACCTAAAAAATGGGAAGCTATTTTGGAGAAATACTTTGTTAGAACAGAAACAAAAATCGTCAATTTGAATTTGAAAAATCAATCACCAACCGTTTATAAAAAGCCGCTAAATAACCAAAGTATAAATACCGCCACAAAAGTTTATACTTTGGAAGAATTAGAAAGCGAACTATCCACCCTTACAAAACTATCCGAAACTACCCTTACCAAAAGAAGAAAACAATGGTTAGAAAAAGAAATAAGTAAGATAAAATAGTCGCAACCCAAAACCAACAGTTACACATGAGAAAGAAGAACCCACCCCGAAAGAGGTGGGTTTACCATTAGTAATCAACTTTAACTAACTAACTGTTATGAACTAAAATCTGGGAATCGAAAGGGTTCTTCTTGGATACTAATTTATTTCTTTGACCATCCAGACAACAATCCAACTATCCAATGGTTTCTTTCTTCGGTCAAGGTATGTAACTTTTAATTCTGTATCCATACCACTCCATTTATCTTTTGTTGTTATTTCTTCGGTTACAATAAATCCGGGCTTCCACCAAACAGTAGGTTCGGTATAATAAGCCATGCCACTACTTTCACTTGAACCCATGCCTGTTGGCCGCTTTAATGTATCACACACAAGCATGATGCAGGGAACTGTATCTCGTCTTGATATTGTAAATGATGTTGTATGATTGGCGGGAGTTGCCCACAAGCCTATTGACTTACCGATACCATCGGCTGCTTGCGTTCCAGATGTTTGCCAATTAGAGTAAACAATCGTGTCGCCATTATGAACTTTATAAACTTTTGCGCCTGTTGCATCCGACCATTTTGATTTCAATGTATCTTTCTTTTGCCCAAAGCAAAATACAGGAAGCAGCAACAGCAAGCTAATTATTTGTTTCATTTATTAAATTTTATGCGTGGTTTTAAATACATATCTGAACTACTTACTAAACGGGCGAACTCAATTTCTATTTCCTTCTTCTGGGTAGCAACCCAAATAGTATCTCTCTTTTGCTTTTGATTCTTGTCCTTGTAAGAAATTATTTGAGCATCCACATATTGCAATACCGTGTCTACGTTCTTATACTTATACGGAGCTATTTTTTGCGCCATTCCAAAAACAGGAAGCAGCAGGACTAAGATGATTATATTTTTCATTTTTAATTTGCGTTTATTGGTTGCGCCTCTTTAACGTATAAATTAAAGTAGCCTGTATGATGCGAATATCTTTCAATCAGCCTGTCGCCAAACAATTCTTTTATTGGCTTAAAATAAGAATCGTGTTCTTCGGGAGTAATATTGGCGTGGCGCAAATCGCACACATAAGTTAAGTACTTCTTTTTATCTGTTGGCAATTCTGCCGTAATCATAGCTTTCGGAAGTATCTTCCTTAGTTGCTTGATGTCATTTGTTATATACATAGTTTTAAATTTTTATTTTCGAGGAAGCAGCAGAGTAATGATGAGTGTTTTCATGTTATCTCATTTTGATTTTATGCCTACGTTGTTTCTGAATCTCCAAGTGCTTCTCAACGGTCACTAATTGCTTTGGTTGGGTATAATCAACATTTACATATTGGACGGTTTTATTGTAGTTCTTTTTCTTGGCACGATAAACGGGCTTGAAATCAGAACTTGCAAACACATCCTTTCTGTTCTTTTTTAATTCTTCTTTACTTGTTTCCTTGTCTAAGTACATTGCGTACATGACTTCGTTTTTTAAACGCTTTGCGGTAATACTTCTCATTGTTTTGGTTTTACTTTTGATTTGTCAACTGAATCTTGTAATCTCTTTTGCTCCATTTGGTATAATGGCTGTACTTGTCTGCCAATATCATTTTGCAATGGGCTTAAAACAGAATCAATAATAACACTCTTTGCCTTTGCTGATAGGTCTGATAACAATACTTGCTGCCTGATAAAGTCAAGTCCATTGCTATGAGAAATCCATTGATTTATTGTAAGGGAAACGGGGTATTGCTTTTCTGCCTTTGGACTATCCCAAGCCCCCAACATAACAATAATAATAGTTACAAATGATAAGGCTACTACCCTGTAAAAGAACCCACGGTTCTCTCTTGCTGAATTGATTTTAATTACAACTGACATTTTTATTTGTTTTAAAATTTATAAAAAATAATCTTCTTTAATTGGTCTGGTCTTTTTCTTTATTGGTTTTGTACCAAAGTATTCAATTCGTTCTTGTGACCTTCTCCCCATTTCTCTATATATCCCACAATACGTTCCCGCTTCTCTATCGTACACCGAATATAAAATATGAATATCTGTCAATTTTACCACAATGAAAAGAACCGCTTGCTTAATAAATAAATCATACCTCTTTAATTCATACGCTCTAATAATTTCACTCATACAATCATTAATCTAAATGAGTTTACGCAATCTTTTATTTCTATTTTCAAGGGGAGGTGTAATTCTGAAATCTCATCCTTTAGCCTACTGATGGTATAATCACATCTCACAATCGAACTGGCACTCGCATTCCAACCAATAACTTTCTTTCCCCAATCAGACCAAATTTCACTTCCTAAAAATATATACTCTATCTCTTTCAAGTGGGATAGGATAACTTGCGGGTCTTTCATTTTCTACCCCTCCCTTTCTTTTTTAAGATAACTTCATTGGGGATATTTTGTCCATCGGGGTTATCTACATTTGGCATTTGATAAAGTGGTCGGGAATTATTAGCCCAATATTCTTCATCGGGGATAAGTTGATTTTTAACTATGGCGAAACCGTTCCCGTTTATTATCGTTCCCCCTGTTGATAAGTAGTTGTTTAAGGCTTTAAAGTAGTCGGTGAAGTTCGTGTAAATCATTGGTGGTGGGTTTTATTAATTGAATAATTGTAATTGTTTTTCAAAATACTCCGACCTCATTCCACAATTTCTTTTCATACATTCATAAGTTACATGGTAGGCTTTGGCTGATGCTCTTGCTTGTTTTTCAAGACGGGTTAGGTATTCTCGCTTCTCGTCGTCATTACGCATAATCCAGTAGCCCTTCCTATCAGATAAAATAAACAACCCATTCTTAATTCGCAAATCACGAATGATAGCCCTGACTTTTCGTAGCGTTGATTCCATTGACAAATACCCTTCATGTCTTTCATGACTACCTAATGATGGGGCTTTTCTTGCAATTTCTAATTGGGTAATCCTACTACCTGAATTTACAATCAAATCGTAAACAAGTTTTTGGTCTTCGGTTAATTCTTGTATCATAAATTATCGGTTTTTAACTCCTGTATAATCTGTTGCTTTTACTTTTTTAACCCAAAACACAAATCTCCATACGCTTTTGTAATCCATTTTACTGACCAATTCTACTTTCCTCCAATGGCATAAACCCCATAATGCTATTCTTTCTATAATTTGTTGTTCGGTTGGGTTTTGTTCACCATAATAGCTAATCAAGTGTGTTGCGGTGATGCCATTTAGAATATTTACATACGGCTTTGGCATCGTCACGAATAAAAATCCATCTTCAATCAAAAGAAATATATCTGGAAAAAATCTGTTTGGAAATCCATACGGGTCTAAATCAATAACATCGTATTTTTTCTTTTCTGCAATTAATTTATGAAATACAATGTAGCTGTCCCCCGTCTTTAAATACTTTTTATCATACGCTTCCACTACACCGAACTTTTCATATATCTTAGTTAGGTTTCCTTGCCCCGCAAATAGTTCAAGAATTTTCAAATCTCTGAACAAGTCCAACGCTAATTCTATTTGGACAGCCTTATGTGCAGGATGGTGAACGTGGTCAAGATTTTTGGCTTGCTTATTTCTGGTTACATCATGCCTAATAGCCCTATACGTCTTATCCGACCTTTCATCTTTAAGCCCAAATAAATTATTTTGAATTACCCTACCCATTACATTGTGTATTATTTGAAGCCTGTAAATAATCTCTACTTCTCCAATCAGTTCCGTACTTCTTATTTATCTCACCCCTTGCATCATTTACGGCTTTATTTTTCTCTTTTTCGGTAGCGCAGAGTCTTTTCTTTTCTTCAATCAATTTAGCCAACTCCTTCCTTATTTCTTTTTCGTGTATCATGGTTGGGTTAGTTTTTAAATTCAAGAATTTTCCAAAACAAATCCACATACAATATCTTATCCTCTTTATCATAAGTGAACCCAAATAATGCCCTTGTTCTACTGTCTTCATTGTGGGTATTTTCAAACTCAAGAATAGAGAACCCATAAAAATTTTCCGTGTTTCCGATTCCAAACAAACTTATTGTCATAAATTTTGGTTTTTAGATTTAGTAACGTCCATTAAAACGAATTTTAAAAACTTTTTACTTTCCAATCTTGCATCATCACGATTTATACAAGCTGCGCAATCCATTCTGAACGCCCCGTCTTCTGCAACATACCCAAACAATAGATACTTTATCTCTGGATGTTCCTCATACGCTTTCGTTATTTCTTCTTGTGTCATTTAATTCCTTTTGAATAATTGAAAATAATCCTTTCTATATCGAATGGTGTTAAGTCTGTAACCATTCTAATTTCTTCATGGGTCATTCCGTTGCGCCAATAACCGATGATTGCTGATTTGATTGCGTTTTCTGTTGTTATCATCCTAAAAACATTTTTGACCATTTATTATTTTCATTTACTTTTCTATTATGAACCCTATTGGATTCATTAATACATTCAACACATCTTGGCGTAAGACTATCGGCGTATTTAATATCTCGTCTGAAATTACCCCTGTTGGCATCTTTTTGTTTCTTACACTTACTACAAGTCTTTTTCATTCTAATGCTTTATAAATTAAATTATCTGCTATTGCTAATTCTGTCAGGTATTCAAGGGCTATATCTTTATCATTAAACATTCTTATAATTTCAAATTCTTGAAAGTCTGGATGATTACTCATCATCATATTTGTTACATAATTTGTTGGTAAAACAACCATACCTCCACCATATTTACAAACAGACCATTTCATCCTACAAACATATTTTCCCATTCTTTTTTCTTCCTGTTATTTGCCTTTTGTTTTTCAATCATACAAGTCCTACATTGTAGGTGAAACCCTTCTTGATTCCTAATGGCCTTGTAGAAATTATCTTTATTTAATTCCTTTTCTTTCTTACAATCGGTACATATTCTTTTTGCCATATCAATAATTATTATTCATTCGTGTATAGATACTACTTTCTTCTATCATCCCCGCTTAACTCAATGACGTTAAAAATCTCCCTCATTCTACTTACTACCCTACCACCATAAAAATCTTGTAGCCCTTTAGCGGTAAGGTTGGTGGTACAATGAAACCCTGTTCCTATATTGCCATTTGCGTACCGTTTCTCAACTATATCTCCTATCACATTCTTCTTGTTACCATAATTCACCTTTACATTATCCGTCCCTATATCATCAATACATAGCCCAAGAAACGGCTGATAAAATAATGCACTATCGTTCACGGAGTTTTTAACCGGCTTTAGGTATTCTTCGATAGCATCTTCGCCGTTTTTTTCATACAAATCAGCAAGTTCTTTAGAGTTTCTAATCATATAGCAATGTCTTTGGTTCTTCTGAAACAGCTTCATCATCCACGTTTTACCTGTCCCATAATTCCCACATAAAATAATTCCTTTGTTTAGGGAAAACCCATCTAACCCTGCTGCGGCAGCAAAAGAAATAAATCTATCATCCTGTGAAAAGTAGTAGCACAATAATTCAAATATTATCGAATTTGATTGGTCAACAACAAACTGCTTATCGAATATTTGTGATGCTCTCCATAGCGCAAATGATTTCGTTTGGTCATAAGTCCATCTGAATTGAGTGAACATTTTTCTGTTTTCGGCCTCAACTTCTAAAATCCTCTTTTGGTTAATTTCTTGTTCCTTCTTTTGTTTTCTTGAAATTATAGCCTCTGACACCTCATCCTCAGTAAGTTCTATGTGGTTATAACTTTCCAAAACTTCCTGAAGGCTCGATGGTTTCTTTGCTAAGTCCATTTTCTGAATTGTTTCGCTGATATGCTGTTCCATTTTTAGGGAATTTATCTCTTAAAAAGTTTAAAAAATATTTATTCAATTCTGAAATACTTTGCCACCTTTTAGGCGGGTCGTTACTTCGCTCTGTTAAAAAAATTCTCCATTGGCTTTTAACAAAATCCGTGTTCTTATTTTTCGTGTGGGTGAATTGATTCATCTCTGCGGCTTCCAAAGTCGTTACGGACAGCTTTGTGTTCTTGTCGAAAGAAAAGTTTCCTGCACCTTCCAAAGAAGTAACTTTAATTTCATTATCATCTTTATATTCATATTCAGGGTTTTGTTTAATTTTTGTTGGCTCGTTTGTTGAAGTTTTGTTGAAGTTTTGTTGTGTATTTTGCTTTGATTCTGCCGATTTTTTACCTGATTCTGAACGTTTTAACGAAATTTCGTGGTCTTTTTTCATACGGCGGCTTATTATTTTTATTTTGCTGCCGTTTATTTTTTCATGGTTGCAGACCTTTTTTTCAATCAACAAACCGACAACAAATTCTGCCTCTGAGGTGGAACAACTTAGTATTCCCGCAAACTCATCCATAGTGCCAACTATCTCACCACGCTGTTCTTCATCCCACATAAACAGAAGTAAGTCAACCCAAGCCCCACGAACAGATAATGGTAGTTTTCTGGTATCTTTTATATAATCCCCGATATAAAATGGGATGTACGGTTGTTTTTGTTTAGACATTTTGGGCGGTGGCTGTTAAGGCGTGAACTAATTTTATAATATTTGATGGGATGTTTACAACAAACTCAATATGATTTTCGCTGTAATAATTCAAGACCGCCAAATGTATATTTTGTTTTTCTGAAAAAACAACGAATGCCAAATCAATCTCACCGCCAGTATCTTTATAGTAAATTTGAATAACACCTAATGACGGGAATGCAGTTTTTGAGTGTTCAACAACAGCGTGGCACTTATTACAAAGCGTATCTAAAACATCATTAGAGTATTCCCACGGGTCTTTACCCCTCTCGTATAGATGGTGATGAACATTAAGGGTTGCCTTCTTGTTTCTGCAAAGGCGGCAAGCAAAACCATCTCGTTCAAATATTTCTAACCGCTTCTTTTGCCAACGAGGGTCTTTGAGTTTTTCGGCGTAAGTCATGATTTTAAAATTGGTGGACAAAAAAAATACCCCTAACAAGTACGAGTTGAAAGGGGCGGGTTAGTATTGCTACTAAATCGTCCCGAAAGTATCTGCTCGTACTGAACACTTTCGGCGACTTTATTTTTAATTAAGAAAAATTCATAATTGAAACGCTAAGATAAAAAAGGTTTTCTGACATTACAAAATTTATTCCAACTTATTTGTGTAAACATTTATCCACATGGTGTGCATATCGTTGCCCAACGAGTCCTTATTTGAGTTTTTTAATACGCCAATATGCAATGATAAGCCTGTCAAAAAACCAATAGTCAGAAGTGAGTTGCTGAGTTCTCATCCATTCATGGTATGCCCCTTTCTCATAGATAATTCCTTTCACATGAGTAAAATTAAATTGGTAAAAGCCATCTCCTTCCTTATACATTGGTTCTTTAGTCATGGTTAATTTCTTTTTGGTGCGCCAAGTTTTTTAAATTCTTCTAAAAAATCTTCCATTTGTTTTTGGGTAATTTCTACTTCGTCGAACATGATACCAATCTGCCCTTCATCATTCATACTGACAAATAGATTTTCTATGGTAGGAAATTTTAATCTTATCGCTTGCTCAACGGTAATGCACATCTTTTGCGAAAACGATGCGTTCATATATTCTTCAAGTTCTTTATCTTCCATAAACTAATTTATTGAGTTTATCATACAATTTATTTTTTCGCTCTGCCTCTGCTACCATTGGGAGAATGTTTAGTAGTTTTTCTTTGATAACATCCCACTCCTTGCTGTCTTTCAAAAATTCCCAAGTTATTTTGCCGTTGTCAAAATTTGTATGACACGAATTATCAAAGTGACAGAGTTCAATATAATTGTCAGGATGAGTAGCCACCGAAGGGAAAGCGTTTTTATTCTTTGCCAACAAGTGTGCGATTGAACAACGATACGTTTCATCATTTTCTTTTTCAGTTTTACCATTACAAAATAAACAATGTCCTTTTAATTCTTTTCTCTTAGCCACAAACCATAAATCAAGCTCCGAATCACTCCCTTTAACTATCTTTTCTTCTGCTAATTTCTTGGCTGACTTTTTAGCGATGGGTTTCTTTTTCTTCGCAACCGCCTCTGGGGGCAACTGCCCTAATTTTATCTTCCTAAATCTTTCAAAATATGATTCCATCGCACAAGATTATAAAAAGTATTTGAATAAAACAAAAAATATATTTTGAAATATAAAAAGGGTTACTATATTTGTGTCATGGAAGAACAAAACGAAAGAGGCAAACCCGGAAGAAAGCCAATAGACGACAAGAAGATTCCTATTACCGTTTACATTGAGGAATCTGTTATTTCAACTCTTGGCGATGGGTGGTTAATTACGGGGAAGGATATTGCAAGAGCCGCAGCCACTACTGGAATTTATGCCAAATGGAATGATAAAAATGTTTCACGTGAAAAAGATTAAATATATGACACAAGACAAACCTACTATTGAAGGAAATAAATTGATTGACTTGTTCTTGGGAGAAGATGGCTTTCTTGGGAAAGAATATGAAGAACATTACTCGGATGAATTTTGGCGACCGACAAAACGAAAGTATGAACCAGAAGATTTGGAATATCACACCTCATGGGATTGGCTTATGCCTGTGGTAGAAAAAATTTCAAACATTCATTATCCAGATTATTGGGGCGGTAACAAGCCCGATGATGCAGGGGAATGGGATGATTGTGCTTATCTGAGAACTTTCGGCATGAGAGATAGCGAAGGGAAATACATGGTAAGATTTAACGCCAATGTCTTATTTCATGCAGCCACTTTAATTGAAGCTACATATAACGCAGTAGTAGAATTTATTAAAGACTACAATGAAAATAATTAAGCAATGAAGGAAATAACTATTGAAGATGTGCTGAAAAAGCATAGCGGATATAAAGAAACCGATGGAACTTATAATTTGAAACATCATACTTTATTTACCTACAAGCAAGTAAGAGCGGCCATGACCGAGTATGCCGCCTCCCTCAATAGGCAGGGATGGACGAGGGGAGAACAAGAAAAATTTTGGGATGAAGTTGAAGATATTTTTGATAAGCATACTTCACCAACGGGCGGCGGTTATGAAGCTGACTATACTCACAAAGGTGGATTCATTAGAGAATTAAAATCAAAATATCAATTAATGCCACTACCAAATAAACCAAGTATATGAACAACAAAGAAAGAAGAACAAAAGTTGCCGGTTTGCTATCTGGTCTTAGAAGCGCAATTAATTACGCCAACAAAATAAGAATTATCTATTGGTACGATAAGATAAACGAAAGTGAGATAGATTTTTCTGAAATTGATATTGACCAAAGAGACGAATACGACCAATTAGTAGAAGAAGGGAACGGCATTGTTTTAGAAGATTGATAAACCCTCAAACATTTAATCATGGAAAATAATAATAGGCAGGGATTCAGATGGGATAAAAATATGGATGTCCGATTAAAAGCATGGATAGAACGCTTACTAAAGGAGTCTGGTATTTTGAAACACGGATTACACCCTTCTGTTCACGAATCACATAATACTTTCCTTGTTTCTATTGAAGAAACTTTTCATCAAGAACGTGAAAAGTGGTTATCCGAATCCATAGAACCCTGTGCTACTTCTTCAGAAAGATTAGACATAAAAAAGGTCATTGATTATATCTATGAATTTGCATGGCATTACGGAAGATATTACCATGTTGGAGATTCAATAAAAATACTTGAATGCGTTAAAGAAGTATTTCAATTACCCGAAGAATATTTTGCAAGCCAAACCCCCTCCCCCACAGGTGACCGAGACTGTGAGGAGTTGAATGAGAATCTTCAAAAGAGAATAAGTGAATTGGAGGAAGAAAATAATTGCCTATCGGAAGCTGTTGCCGCTTACAAAGCAGATTTTGATAAAATTAATATACCGACAAACAATGATTGGCAGAAAAACATAGACAGAGATTCAAAGCCAAACAACTTTTAAATCTTTAAACCGCTTCCGTCTTAAAAAATAAAATTATGAATAAAATTCCAACACAAACAGAAAACCCAAAAGGTCTGCATCAAAGATATTTTGTTGCAAAAATGGTAAAGGGGTACGAATTAAATCCAAACTGGCCGCTTGAGAGATGTATTCAGGCTAAAGACCCAAATGCAGAATATTTTGTTATGCGACTGGATGAAGGCGGAAGCGACATTGAACATATCAAGGCTTGCAGGATTGGCGTTCATGCGTATGCAGATGCAATCGAACATCATCTTCCTGAATTGGCAAAAGATTTAAAAGAACGCTATCCACTTTTGTAATCACCGCTTCCGTCTTTAGACGGGGGAATTATTGAGCAGGAGGAAGTAACTCCGATTAAACAAAAGTTGCGACGCTCCGTTTAACAAAAAGTAATTCTAATCATCATGGAAACATTATTACCACCAACAGAGACAAAGGCTAACAAAGAACATAAGTGTAGTTTCTGCAACGAAAGAATATCAAAGGGAGAAACATATTTAAAATCAACTCATAAATTTGACGGTGAATTATATGATTGGAGAAGTCATATAAACTGTGGGTGGATTGCAAGTAAATTAAAACTATATGATGATTGCGAAGAAGGTTTAACACAAGATGATTTTATTGAATCCATAAGAGAAGAATTTTACACATTGATGATTAACAGGGTAGAAAAGGATGATTTTAAAAAGTATCAAGAGTTGTTCGGATACTTGAGAAGTGTTTATTTTAAACAACAGCTTGTTTATGTAATTCATCACTATAAGAAACTTGAAAAGCTGAACAGCGAACAGAACCCTGAACGGAGCGTCGCAACGATGCCCAATAGTAGCAATGAAGCTGACAAACAAATTAAACAAAACCCTTTCGGGGGATAAAAAATAAAAATTATGAGTGACGGCAAAGCAGATTTACACCCAGACCATGCAAGGTTAATAATTTCAGTAGCGGTTGGTTTGTGGACAATATTCCATCTAATCATTATACCTGTGTTGTTTTCAGAAAGGAACTATTCTTTATTGTTGATAATAACCCCTTCTGTTATAATTAATATATGGGGGATAATTAAAATAATAAAGTTTTACAAACACAACCCCTCAAACCAAAAAAAAAACAATGGAACAGATACCTACCGAAGTGATGGAGAAGTTTGAAGCAGGGGGGGGGGTTGGCATTACGGATTTAAAATGAAAGTGGAGTTTGTTGGTGTATCTCAGCCAGTAAGAAAATACTTATGGCATATAGTCCAATTACCAAATGGCGGCATACACGAAACGCAAATGATTGAAAAATATAAAAACCAAGACAGTGAGTAAATATAAAAATGAATTAGGCAAGTTGAATAGTGATAGATTATTAGAGATACACAACTTTGCAACAACCGAACACAAGAAAGGTAATTATGAATTATATCAACTCGTTTCAGATTTTGCAGAACAACAATCTGAAGGGAAGGAAAAAGAAATATCTGAATTGAAGGCCGAAAATGAAAGACTGAAAGGATTGATGAGGAAAGCATGGAAGTATGGAGGCTACGATTGCGAATGTGAAACTTGCCAAACTATATGGCAACAATTCAAAACCGAAAACGGATTATAAACTAATAACCTATTATAGTTATGAAAAATAGTTTTGAACAGATTTTACAAGAGGAGTTTTTGGTTAATACACAAGATTACCCAAAAGAATACCATGAGTTATCCCTTAGAAAATTCAGGAGAGCTAAATTAAATTATGAAGCCCAACCCTCACCCCCATCTGCCGATAAGGAAGGGGAGTGAAAATAAATTTGGTGTTACGGTATAAAAAGGTATATTTTTGCCAATCTTAAAATTCAATGTCAGAAAAGCCAACTTCAAATAAGGATAAAACCGTTCACGTTTCTGAATTAACTCACGGCGAAGTTAAAAAACACCTTGACAAAGAGGGGGTTGGTGGCGATATTGGTAAATTCTTCGATAAAGCGGCAATAGAAAAACTTTCAAGACTAAAAAATCAAAATTCATTCAGCAGATTAGATTCTAATTTTCTTTTATCTGATGGGTGGGTAAAAGATATGCTATCAAGAAATACTTATGTAAAGGGCAAGAGCGTAATTACATACACGGGGACAAGCTGGTTGTGTGATGGAGAATTTTTAACCGAAGAAAACTTTGAAGAAAAAATAAACACAAAAACCCCCGATGTTTAGTCGGAGGTGTAGGTTTAAAAAGTTCTTTGCTTTTAAGCGTTAGCTAATGCAGCAATCGCCGCAGCAGTCAAGTTAGAAAAGAAGATAGTATCTCCTGTCGCTGCTGAACGAACACGGCTGTAAATCAATGCTGCCCCCGCAATACCACAGGCCTGCAATTCTTTAATTGCACCACTCGAAGTATTTGGTTGGACATTGAGCGTAGCAGACGCAAATTGAACAGACATACCATAAGGGTATAGGCTGCGGTCAATAAATTGTGTGCTGTTGATTTGGTAAACTGGAATTGCAATCAAGGTTGCTGTTGCCATTTGAATATTGGATTTATTTATTAAAAAATTCGGTCAGGTGTAAAATTAAGGAATATTTTTTATTATGGGAGATTTTTTGAGCTACAAGCATAGTTTCAATTCTGGTGACTTAATCACGGTGCTTCCGGGTATTCAAGATATTTATAAAAAGAGAGGTAAGAAAGCAAAGATTTACCAAAGGCTAAATATGCCTGCGTATTATTTTACTGACGCAACCCATCCTGTACAATATAGCGGAGTAAATGTTTGCATGAACGAAAGTGTTTTCAATATGATGAAACCACTTTTAGAAAGTCAGGAATACATTGAATCGTTTGAAGTATGGAAGGGCGAAAAGACGATATACGACTTTGATTTGACAAGGCATAATTCTCAAATACCGCTTCCCGCAGGGGATATTCATGCGTGGGCAACATTAACTTTCCCTATGCTTCAATGCGATTTATCGCAGCCGTGGCTACATATACCCGCCAAAAGCTATGTGCCATATATTTTAATAAACAGAACACTTAGATACAATAACCCATACATTGATTATTTTTTTCTAAAAAAGTATCAAGATGTCATGATGTTTGTTGGCGTTAAAGAAGAACACGAAAAATTTTGTAATGACTTTGAGTTAAATATACCGTTAGCCGAAACTAACAACTTCTTGGAGTTGGCATTCGCTATTTCTTCGTGTAGGTTTTTTATGGGTAATCAAAGCCTTTGTTGGCACATTTCAGACGCATTAAAAAAGCCAAGAGTGTTAGAGGTTTGTTCCCCATTCCCGAATTGTTTTCCAACGGGGGCAAATGGGCATTCGTTTACATCACAAGGCTCTTTAGAATATATATTTGAAACTTTATTAAAAAAGACAGAATGAAACCAAAATTAGACAACGTATCTCTCGTCTGCGTGGATTGCAGTTTTTACGGAGAAGCCCTTACTGCGATAAGAAAATCTATGTACCAAGTAGATTTTGGTGCATCAAAATTCTTAACGGATATTAAAGCGTATAATCCAAATTTTCCATTTGAGATAGTTAAGATTGATAAAATTTCTGATAAAAAAATGTATAGTGAGTTTGTGATAAAACAGCTATACAAATATGTAGATACCGATTTTGTTCTTCTGATTCAACACGACGGATTCGTACTTTCAGGAGAAAGTTGGGATGATGAATTTTTAAACTACGATTACATAGGGGCGAGTTGGTTAGAGACAGACGGGTACAACGTAGGCAATGGCGGGTTTTCGCTGCGCTCAAAAAAGTTACAGTACATACTTGGTACGGATGATTTTATTAAGTCTAATCATTCTGCTGAAGATGTAACAATATGTAGGTTATACAGGCCATATCTTGAAGAAAAATATGGGATTAAATTTGCGCCCGAAGAAATTGCTGATAAGTTCAGCTACGAACTTAGAGAGCCGACGCAATCAACTTTTGGCTTCCACGGAAATTTCCACAAGCCATTCAGAGAACCAGTAATCGTAAAAAGAGATGGTGCATTAGGGGATATAATTGCGGCAGAGCCGTTATTGGAATATCTGCATAACACAGGACATAATGTGATAATTGATATGCCCGTTCACTTGTGTATGTTTTTAGGGATGCACTTCTATCCAATAAAACATATAAGCCAAGTTGATGGAAGGGTATTAGATAAAGCAAGAGTAATTGATTTGAATGGCAGCTATGAGAACGACCCAATAAGACAAAATCATTTAATATCATATTATAAAACTGCGGGCATAGAAGATGGTGAAATAAAAAATCCAAAACTAAAATTCCCCATCAACGAGTACAACAGGCTATTTAAAAAGTATTGTGTTCTCCATGTATCAAAGCGTGACCAAGAGCAAAGAAATATACATGGAATAAATTGGGAAGAAATAGTAGCATACATAAAAAGCGAAGGGTATGATGTCATTCAACTCGGTATAACAGAGAATGAGCCAATAGAAGGTGCATTGGAAATGACAACGCAAACAACGCAACTAATGTTATATGTTGTAGCGGGAGCATCATTTATGATTGGCATAGATAGTTCAGTAGCGAACATGGCTGCGGGTGTAAATATCCCAGCTATCGTTTTCTTTGGCTCTGTAAATCCATCGCACATTTATCCAGATACAAGTAATATGCTTTTAATTCATAGGCATGATGAGAAGGTGTGTGATAAACCCTTTTGTTGGGCAGAAAAAATAGGAAGTGTAACGGGGACGGATTGCTACATAGATAACGATAACCCTCCATGCACTCAATACAATCATAATATTGTAATGGGTAAAATAAAAACATTCATGGAGGAAAAAGAACTTTGATTTACGATTGCATACTTTATAATGGAGAGAAAAATTTGCTTGACATTAGGCTTAATGAAACTTGTCTGTGTGATGATTGGGTTCATACGGTTATTGTGGAGGCGAATAAAACTCATACAGGAAAAGACAAACCGCTATATTTTGAACAACACAAAGATGAATTTAAGAACTTCAACATAATGTACTATGTGGTTGATAATTTACCCGATGGTACGCCAAGAGAAAGAGAAGGGTTTCACCGCAATCAATTAAAAAGAGCATTGGAGTTTTTAGAACCGCAACCGCATGACACAATAATAATTTCAGATGTTGATGAAGTTCCAAGAGCAAGACAAGTAAAGCTATTCAAGCATCATATACAATTCGCTGCATTGATACAAGACAAGTATGCGTACTATCTTAATAACATTGAAAGCGACCAATCATGGGACAGAGCAAGGATTATGAGTTGGGATTATTTAAAAAACAAAGAAGTTGATAAGGTAAGAAATAGTGGCTATGATTTTTCAATTCATCATGCAGGGTGGCATTGGTCATGGTGCGAAGACCCTATTAGAAAACTTCATTCGTTCTTCCATACAGAGTTAGACACTCCTGAAAATATTGAACGGGTAGAGAAAAAAGAAAACGTATGGAATGATGAGACATTCATGAAGATTAAAATTAATTTATCGCACCCTGAATACCTTTACAAAAACCAAGAAAAGTTTAAATCGTTAATACTGCCATGAGATATTTTGATACATTTAGTTTTTTCAATGAAATTGACCTTTTATGGCTTCGGGTAAACGAGTTGAAAGAATTAAATCCTATTCATGTATTGGTAGAATCTACTTATACACATACGGGCGACCCAAAGCCATTATACTTTGAGCAGAATAAAGAACGATTCAAAAACTTTAATATTCGCCATATAGTTGTTTACGATATGCCAAATAACGGAGATGCTTGGTCGAATGAAAAACATCAAAGGGATTGTAGTTTACTTGGACTTTATGATGCGAATGGTGACGACATGGTGGGAATATTTGATTTGGATGAAATACCAAGACCGTCATCGGTAAAATTGTATAAACCAGAAATGGGAATCGTTGGCGTGAAAATGGACAAGCATAGTTTTTATATCAACTGTATAGAAGGCTATCAGCAATGGGAAGTTGGCAGATTGCTAACATTTGAAATGCTTAAAAATACAACACCAAGCATAGTTAGGAATAGCGGGTTTGAAACGGTAATGTGTGATGCAGGGTGGCATATCAGTTTCTTAGGAGGGTATGAGAAAGTAGTAGAAAAATTTTATGCTTATGCCCATACAGAAACCGTTACCGCACCATTAATGGAAAGTTTAAAAAGGAGGGTTGAAACAGGACAGAGCCTTTGGGGGAATGATTATTGGAGATTTGTAGAGATAGATGAAACTTTTCCGTCCTACTTGCAATCGCACAAATCAGAATTTAAGCATTTAATAAAGGGAATATGAACGACGAATCACATAAGATAGAACACTTTTATTTTGACATAGGGGAAGAAGAATGGTTTGATTATTGGAATATTTATTTAAGGGCTGTTATGGAAGCTAAAGATGGCGATAGGTTTGTTGAGATAGGGGCTTGGAAAGGTCGTAGTGCTTGCTTTATGGCGGTAGAAATAATAAATTCAGGGAAAGATATAAAGTTTGATTGCATTGATAATTGGTCATTGGGTGACACAAGGGAAGAGTTTTTAAAAAACATAGAACCCGTTAAGCACATTATTAATGTGATTAACATGGATTCATTAGAAGCTGCAAAACTTTATGAAGACAATAGTATTAAGTTTTGCTTTAGCGATGGCAACCACACATATCCTTATGTCACAAAAGAAATAAAAGCGTTTCTCCCCAAAATAAAAAGCGGTGGGATATTAGCAGGGCATGATTACGCTTCAGTAATGGACGGGGATAACCAAGTTTACAATGCAGTAAATGATACGCTTGGAATAAATAATATTACCACAGATAAAAACGTATGGATATATGAGAAACCTTGATTTAATAGGATTAAATAAAGGGACGGATAAGTCTTCAAAAGGACATAATTATCTTTGTTATTATGAGATGTTCTTTGATGCTATAAGATATAAGCCAATTAACTTGCTTGAAATTGGGGTAGATAAAGGAGCGTCATTGCTGACATGGCATGAATATTTCCCCCATTCAGAAATTCATGGCATTGACATTGTAGAGGGGTATGAATATCTTCACGAAGTTGGGATTAAAACTCACGTTGTTGACCATTCAAATAAGGCAGACTTGATTATGTTTGGAGAGCAGCACCCTCAATATTTCGATATTATCATCGAAGATGGTTCACACATGAGTATGGATTCAATTTTGACATTTGAAATATTATTTAAGTATTTAAAGTCTGGTGGCTTTTATTGCTATGAAGATGCCCTTTGCGACTATGATGGTAGATGGAATAAAGGAGCGAGTTCTATTGATTATTTTAAACGACTAATAGAAAATGTGAACATGAGTGGCAATATACCAAACGACCAAATTTGCGCTAATAAAAAAGAAGCGGTTAAAAAATTCGGCGGTAGCTATTGGGATTTGAATATTGAATGGGTATTTTCATCATGCGGGTTATTTATAATAAAAAAGGTATGAAAAGGTACGGCATCTGCATATTTAATGAATTAAGGGCGGTAAAAGAAACAGTAGCCAATATTTATAGCAACTTGGTTGATGTTCTTGATGCTGATATATTCATTTGCACTCAGAAAACATTTGAAGATGATGCCGAAAGATTAAAGTTATTTGATAGAAAGGTCGTGTGCAAAGAAATATATGAAAGACCAGACCCGCTTTTATATATGCCAAAAATAAGAGAGTTCCCGTATGGTGGTAATTGGAGGTATCCGGGAGGGGAGCATTTCTATGTGAATATGTGGAAGATGGCACAAGTATTAAAAATGTTTTCAGCAGAGTATGATTACTTTATATTTATGAGGTCTGATACGAATGTATTATTCCCTATAAAAAAAGACTTTTGGGAGAACGCTATTCATGTTCAGGAAGGCAGCGAACATGGTGGTATAAATATGAATATGCTTGTTATACCATCTCAAATAGTGGTTGAATATTGTCTTTCATTTAGCGATTGTGTTAATGAGCCGTATTCATTTATGTCAGCAGAACACGACCACTTGGGATTAGATAAAAACCACTTGAACACAGAGAGATATTGTAGGAATATATTTATACATAAAAAGTATGAAACAAAAATATATCCATGTAATTGCTTTCTGACGGCAGGCTCATTAGATGATAGAACATCATGGTCTGTTATACAATATGATAATGAAAAGGGTGTATTTTATAAGTATAAAGAACAGCTTGATTTAGCTTTTGACAATAAACGAAAATATAACGATGGGCAACTATACTGATATAACGCTTGTAGCGGTTAATTGGAATCAATTAGATTGTGTTAAACTTTTACTTAGCAGTTACATTAGGCATCACTATGATGGTGTTCCTTTGCGATTAATGTTATATGATAATGGGAGTACAGACGGAAGTAAACAATGGTTAAATGAAAATGAAATACCTTTCTTCGATGGCTATTCAAATGTGGGGCATGAAAACGCTTTGAATATTATTTACAATGATATAAAAACAAATAAAATAATACTGAACGATACGGATGTGGAGTACAAGGCAAATGTATATGGTTACTTAGATGAGATGAAAGGAAGTTGTATTAGTGTAGGGGAATTGATTGATGGCAATTATATAAATAACGACAAAGTAAAAGATAGAATAAGTCCGTGGTTTTGGATGTTTGACTTGAATGAAATGAGAAGGGGCGGCATTAGATATTTTCGTGACCCGTCAGTAGAAGATTGGAGTTACGATGTCGGTAGTTGGCAATGGGAGCAAATGAAAAATCTTGGGTTCACAAACTTTAATCTCAAAAGAGGAGCAGGACACCAAGACCATGACTTAATAAGTATGAGGTATGAAGTAGCAGACCATATTGGCAAGGTATCATGGAATTTAAAAAACCACGGAGATAGATATTCGGAAGTAATGCAAAGAAGGGATTATGTAAAAGAACGATTATTGTTTTATCAGGATATTGACTTAAAAGGAAAGTTTATATGACAAGAGGAAGTTTTTTTAAATCATTGGTAGCCGCAATAGTAGCGCCTAATATCGTTTTAGATATTTCGCAAAAACTTGCCACTAAAAACATAACGTCATTTAATAGTAGTATAATTAATGATTTGAATTTTCTTATACCTGATTATTACACTAAGATGGTAGAGAAATATGGTGATAGTAATTTTTTATTGGTTTCTGAAATACTTGGAAATAAATTATGACATTAGGCGGCATCATATTTATTCGCAATGGCTGGCAATTCGATTATTGCTTTCGGGAGAGTATTGAATGCCTAAGAGAAATGTGTGACCAAGTTGTAATACTTGATGCAGGAAGTGATGATACGACTGACAAAACCGTTCAGCAGTACGAAGACACAAAGACAACGGTTATATGCTTAGATAAAGAAGAATGGGAGAAACAACAGGGGCGTGAAAAATTGGCATACTTTCAGAACTTGGCACTATCCTTTCTTGGTACGGATTATTATTTTTTATTGCAGGGGGATGAAATAGTTTCTGAACATAGCTTTGGGTATATTCGTGAGGCTATTGCAACTGACAGGGAGGCATTTTATTGCACCAGAATAAACCTATGGAGGGATTGTAATAGTTATATTAATGTCCCCGAAAACAGGCAACCGTGTAGCACACAGGTTATCCGGCTTGCGAAAACAAATTATAAGTCTGTTGGTGATGGGGAATCAATTCAAGCAAATGCAAGTGATTATTTTTTAAAACAGATTGAAATTTTCCACATGGGTTTTGTTAGAAGAAAAGAGGTGATGATTAATAAGATAAAAAATATGCAAATCAATGTCTTTCGGTTACCTGAATTTGACCCTAAGATGAACGATATGGATGTTTTCAAATGGGATGCTTGGTTTAGTGATAGCGAATTGTCTCCCATAAATAAACCACTACCTAAATTCATAACAAAATGGGCATCAACAAGACCATAAAATAAATATATGAACAAACAAGTAAGTAGCGGTGAATCCGCATTAGATAAGTTGCTTCAAGGCGTGGATTTAGTAGCTAATCCTGTAAAAAGTACGCTTGGTGCGAGAGGTAGAACAGTCATAATTGCACAAAGCTATATTGAAGACTACGGAACAAAAAACTATCCAATCCTTGTAACCAAAGATGGGTGGCGGGTATCGCAAAGCATTAACTCAACAGACCCATTAGTGCAAGCGGGAGTGTTATTCATTCAGGAAGCAGCGCAAAAGACGATGAATGATGCGGGAGATGCAACCACTACTTGTTGCTTATTTACACAAGCAATAGTTACCGAAGGGTTGAAATTAATAAAAGAAGGCGCAAATCCGCATGAGTTAAAAGCAGAGATTGAAAAAGCGGTTGAATATGTAGTTGGAGAATTAAAGAAAATGGCAATACCCATTGATGGAGATATTGAACGCATAAGACAAGTAGCAACCATAAGTGCCAACAATGATTCAGTAATTGGTGATTTGATTGCAGAGGCGTATAAGCAAATTGGCGAAGGGGGGAGTGTTACGATTGAAGAAGCAAAAGGAATTGGTACAAGTATTAAGATTGCAGATGGGTTTAAGTTTCATCGTGGGTGGGCATCACCTTATTTCATAACCAATCCTGCAAAAGAAGAATGTGAATTAGAAGAACCATACATTTTAATTTACGACAGACCTATTTCACAATTAGCACCGCTAATGCCAATACTTGAAAAGGTACTCGGTACAAAACGTCCATTACTTATTATATGCGAGGATTCAGATGGGGAAGCATTAGCAACACTTACATTCAATGTAGCACAAAAAACAATGAAAGGTTGTATTGTTAATTTAGCTTTCATGGGAGAAGGGAAAATAAGAGTGATGGAAGATATTGCATCGGTAACGGGCGGTACGTTCATCAATGAACTCAAAGGAGTGAAACTTGAAAACGTAACCTTGAAAATGTTGGGGCAAGCAAAGAAAGTAATAATCGGGAAAGAAAGCACTATTATAGTTGATGGGGCAAAAGATGAAAAGGAGTTTGACAAAACGGTTGACGCATTAAAAAAATTACTTGCAGAAACTGAAGGGCAAGAAGAAAAAGAAAAAATTGAAAAAAGAATAGCAAGACTAAATGAAGGGGTAGCTATACTTTCCATTGGGGCAATGACAGAAGTTGAAATGAAAGAGAAAAAAGACAGAGCCGATGATGCGGTTAGGGCAACTAAGTGTGGAATAGAGGAAGGTTTTATAGTTGGCTCTGGGTTGTCATTTTGGAAAATTGCATCTAATCAAGTATTTAAGACGAAGGGCGGCACAGTTATTTACGATTCAATACATAAGGCGACTGAACAAATATGTGAAAATGCGGGTGGAAATATGGAAGAGATTGCCGAACAAATATCTCAAGATGAAAACATTGGGTATAACGCAAAAACCAATCAATGCGAAGACTTGTTAGAAGCGGGGGTAATTGATGCGGTAAAATCCAATCGTTGCGCCTTGCAAAATGCAGCATCCGTAGCCTGTCAAATACTTACTTCACAGTATATAATAACTGATGTAATATGAAAATAACCGCCACCAATAATTGCGTATGGGTAATAAGGGAAGTTCCCGAATCTGAAAAGAACGGACTTCTCATACCTGATAGCGCAAAGAAAAAAGCCCACAGAGGAAAGATAATAACCGTAGGTAAACTTGTAACCGACAAAACAATTACCAAAGACGGTACAGCTATCTTCAATCAAACAAGTGGTTTTGAAATTGACCTTGATGGTCAGGTGTATGTTGTATTGCGTGATTCAGATATTGTAGGTACTTTATGAACCCATCGAACAATAAGCTAATAGTGAGAGTTGATGCTGCACAAAAATCTAACATACAGTTAGGCGGCATCAACTTTCTATTAGCTAAACAGTACAACAATAACCGAAGGGAGCAAAACCCTGTGGTATGCGAAGCGGTAACAAGCAACAGTAGAATAAAAAAAGGAACATTTCTATTGGTTCATCACAACCGATTTGCCGAACATTCCCCCTATGAACTTGAAGATGGACTTTATGCCATCCCATACGACAGACAAATATTTGCAAGGATAGATGAAGATGGTAATGCCCATTCCTTAAATGGGAACATCATAGCCCAACGAGTAGAAAGAAAAGCAGCAATCGAACTTGCCCCCACTTACCGAAAGAATTATTTTGATAGAGTTGTTATCCTTAACAATGGGTACGGGTACAAAAAAGGCGACGAAGTTTTTACTTTTCAATTTTCAGATTACGAAATTATCTACGTTTGGAAAGGAGAGGAAAGAAGGGTGGTGAAAGTTTTCGTGGAAGACATTTGTGGCAAGTTGTCGAAAAAGTGATTAAATTTGTAGAAATCCAATATTCCAATGGCAGAAACCACCTCACGTTCTTCTGACAATCCCCCATTTCATGACATCCTAAAGCAGATAGTTTTTGAAGACCCGCAGGAAATTGCAAAGAAAGAGACAGGCAAAAAGATTGCCGAAAAAATATATCTTGACCAAACAGGACAAACCAACAACTTAAACTTCTTTGCAGCAAGAGCATTAAGATGGAATGAACTTGAGAAGTGGTCGCTTGGGAAACAGGATATGCAGCAATTCCTTCCCTACATGAATGTTGCCGATGCCAACAAAGCCTATGTTCAAATTGATTTAACCCCCGTAATGATAGGCGCACAATTCGTAGATACACTTGTTGAATCCATAGCACAGAATGAAGAATATGTTTGCGTATCAGCAGTAGATGATGAAAGCATGGCAGAGAAAGAACAAAGGCAATTAGATGCTTTGTTCCGCATGAAAGAAGTAGAAACTATTGATGATATGCAACAGCAGACGGGTGTTCAACTTGAACCAACCAATGCTTACGTCCCCGATAACGAACTTTCCGCACAAGTATATTTTGAATTAGAAGACCGACTTCCAAAAGAAATAAAGTTTGAAAAGAAATTAGAGAATACTCTTTTAGAGAATCAATATGAAAGGGTGAAGAAAAGAAAAATGATTCGTGACCAAATCGTTTTCAATCTTGAATGTACAAAAGTAGAAAGAGGCGACAGTCAATATGATTATGTAATCAGAAAATGTATCCCAAGAAATGTTTTTTATAGTTTCTTTATGAGCGATACGGGTAAAGAAGAACTTGGATACATTGGGGAATGCTACAATTTAAAAGTAAGAGAACTAAGAAAAAAATACGGTACAAGCCCAACCAATCCAGATGGCTTAACTGAACAAGAAATTTATAATCTTGCAAAAAGTTCATCACAACAAACTCCACTTGTGAACTTCGCACACCTTTGGGGGCAGCAATACACAACTTTTAATAATAATACACCGTGGGATGAATGCTCCATATACGTTATCGAATTTGAAATCAAGGTAACACTTACCGATTACTATGTAAGCAAAACAGATAGTTACGGTAAGGAAAATATTACACCAAAGAAAGGAATCCCAAAACCAACTTCAGAGAAAGCAACCGTAATTAAAAAAGCAAAAGATAAAGTTTATAAAGGAGTTTATGCGCCCTATGGCAGACAGATGCTTTATTGGGGATTACCTGAAATTGTTTTGCAAGACGCACTATTTTCTTACAGCGTAAATATTTCAAGTAACACAGGCGAATATGTCCCATCACTATTTGAAAGAGCCATTGAGCCATTGAGAGAATATGCACTTACTAAGTTGAAACGAAAACAGCTCATCGCAAAACTTTCTCCCGGTACATATCGAATAGATGTTGAAAGCGCAAGAAATATTACCAATGGCACAGGAGATGTATTGCCGTGGGAAGAAATCGTTAGAATCAAAGACCAAACGGGTGTTGAATTATGGAGTAGCAAAGGATTAAACCCACTTGAAAGAGAAGCACCACCATTCAGCGCACCAACAGCCGACCCAACCATAAATAATATCATGGAACTTTCCAATCTTCTTACTTCAATCGGTATGGAGATTAGAGCATTACTTGGAGTTCCTGCATACAGAGATGGAAGCGATTTGCCTGAACGCACTCCTGCAAAATTAGCAGAAGGGCAAAACACAAGTTCCTATAACGCAACCAACTTTATTCCAAATGCCCACAATCAAATAATGGAAGATACTTTGCAGAAAGTATGTATGTGTGCATGGCAGGATATTGTTACTGATAAAAAAGAAACATCCGATGATTTAATAAATACCAAGTTCAAGGTATTTGTAAAAATGAAACAAACAGCGTATGAAAGACAATTATTGGAGCAGAACATACAAGTCGCTATGCAAACGGTGGATGGCAATGGTAATCCCCTTATATCATTTAAGGATGCTTTCACTATAAGAAACATTAAGAACTTTAAGTTAGCAGAACTATATCTTGCCAATAAGATTGAAGAAAACAAACAAAGAGCAAGAGAAGATAGCGAAAAACTTCAAGAACAAAATGCACAGGTGCAGCAACAATCAGCTAAACTTGCAGCAGATGAAGCCAAGAAATTACAGGATGAACAAATTCAAGCAACCAAAGATTTAAAAGAATTTGAAACAACAAAACAAAAGGAATTAGAATTACTAAAAGGCTTCATGGCTATATGTGCGAAAGATGAGACAGGCACATTGGTAAAAACTTTAATGCCTGCTATTCAGTTATTAGTCCCTAACATATCATTACCATTGCAGCAAGAGAATAAGAATATGGTAGAGGGCATACAAATGCAGGCAATGGCAGAGCAACAACAAGCAATGCAGCAAGAACAACAACCACAACAAGAACCTCAAATGCAAATGGCATGAAAGTAAGAGTACCAACAGGCGGCGGCGAAGAACCACAAAACCTAACACCGCAACAAAGAAAAGAGTGGAATGCGTATGTGGACTATCTCGATAAAAAAGGGTACAAAGGTTCACCGCTACTTGATAAAAAAGATACAGGACTTGCAACGAGTTTATTTAACCAATTCAAAAAAGAAAATCCAAATACAACATTGTCATTAGACCATGTGAAAGCCGTTCAGTCAGAAATGGAAACACTCGCTAATTCAGCAAGAAATTTTGAAGCAAGAAGGGGGAATCCAAATGCCACGAATATAATGGCAGGGACATCAAAAGTTGATGGATGGCCGGGGAGTAAAACAACATCCTTCAAGTTCCCTGACATGGAAAAAACAACTTATAATAATAGTGTACTAACATCACATCAAAACTTAGGGTTGCTTAATCCTCAATTAAAGCCAACCGATTCCGCATCAGCAAGAGCCTTGCAGCCAACCACACCAACAACAGGTAGTTTAAAATTAGAAAAGATGGCTGATGGTAAATATTACTACCAGAATAAAGACGGGGATTATGTACAATATAATAAATAAATGATTGTAGAGATACAAGGAATAAAATGTACTTATCGTGACTTGCGTGAAGACGAAGAAGTTCTTTATTCTAAACTTCCGCAAGAGGAACAATACTTTCGCAGGATAGACCATCCATTTACAAACGATGATGAACTAATAGATATTGCATCCGTACCATTTGATGAAAGAAGGGGCAAGTATAATAAACTTCAAGCCGCATGGGTAGAGAGAGAAGAAAAAAGAATGACATACGGCGAAGGTGTGTATGCTTCAATAAACAACGTCCTTACTTATATCCCTGCATCTTATTGGGGTTATGTTAATCATTGGGAATTGGAGCATGGTGAAAAACCTGAATACCGTGAAGCAGATAGAATATTCTTTTTATTCATGGAGTATATTTGTTTTGAAACGGATGTACTTGGTGTGACCCGTGGAAAAGGTAGAAGACAGGGAGCAACATCACTTGGATTTTATTGGATGTGGTGGATATGCGGAAGGACGGAAGAAAAAAGAGGCGGTTCAATGTCATTTGATGATGATGCTGCCAAGAAGAATTTTCAGGCAATGTTCATGCGTGGTTTCAAAGCAATGCTGCCATGTTTTGTAAGAGACTTCGATAGTAAAGCAGAAAACTTTGTAAGGTTTGTTAAGCCTGTTGAAAAAGCAGCGAAAGGTGTTATCCAAAAAAGAGAAGGATTAAATTCTTATTGCGATTATCTTTCCAATTCAATTAATAGCTACGATTCTGGCAGGGTTTCGTTTCTGTTACCTGATGAGGGCGGTAAGTATCACCGTATAAATATAAATACTTACTGGTCTAAAGTTTCTCCAACATTAAGAGTTGGTAGAAACAAAGTTGGTTTTGCTTATATGCCAACTACGGTAAACCCGAAAGAAAAAGGCGGCGAACATTATCAGCAATTTTGGAATGAAGCCGACCAGAATGCACTCAACCCAAATACGAAAGAGCCATTCGGATTAAAAACACCACATAAAGTAGTAAGATATTTTGTTCCTGCAACAGAAGGTTATGCGGGATGTATTGATAAGTTTGGGCAAAGCGTAGTTGATGACCCCGCAGAACCAATAATGGGTAATGACGGTAAGATGATAACCGAAGGTGCAAGGACGGTTATCATGAAAGAAAGGGAACTTAAAAAAGGCGAGCAGTTAATGGAACATCGTCGTGACTTCCCATTGGACGTTTACGATATGTTTTCGTTTGCCACAGGCCAATGTGAGTTCAATGAAGAAAGAATAATGAATCAACTGCGGGAACTTGAAATGAACCCACGGTATTTAAGAAAATGTAGATTGTACGGGGATAAAGTAAAGAAGACTTCCATTTTTACAAATAAAGAAGCAGTATGGGAAGAAACGAGATTCATGGATGATGATGCGGGTGAATGGTTGTTATTTGAAAAGCCTGTACGGGAAAACTTTTACGACCATAGAGGCAGTATGTTGCCACTTAATAGTACAAGATATTCAATAGGCGTAGATACAATCAAGAGTGGATTTACAATAAATGGTTCTACCGCTACAATATGCGTGTTTAAAAAATCTCACATTATTGATGGGGTAGAGACGGGGCTTTATCCTGTTGCGTTGTATATGGGTAAGCCAAGACTAATGCAACATCTTTACGAGCAAGCAAGGTTAGCTTGTATGTGGTACGGAGCGAAAGTAAATTTTGAGATAGACGCAGGAACGCATCACTACGATTATTTCTTGGCAAAAGATTGCCAAAGTTTCCTTGAATGGACACCAAGAATAACACTTGATATTACAAAGAAACATCAGATGATAAAGCCGGGGTCAGAGAGTGCCAACCCTTTCCAATTTGCCATGCAGCTTGAAGTAGCTAAGAAATATTTTGATGGTACGGTAGTGGACGGATATAATGGTAATTGCCATCGTATCGTTTTCCCAATCATGCTTCAGCAAGCACTTGAGTATAACCATTCTGACAGAACAAAGTCGGATGTGATTATATCCTTAATGATGGCATTACTACCTTGCTTTGGCTCTATCGAAATGCTACCTGAACCCGCCATGAAACCGAAGTTCATTTTACCGACATACCAAATAAAAGCGTACCCTAATTAAAATATTTTTTTATTTGTAATTTTAGTATAATTTTGTAAACGTAGTTAAAATCCAATATTTGTATGACAGAAGCTATTGAAGCATCTAATGGTGTGTCCACACCTGAAACCGTAGCAGCACAGCCAACTCCCGACCAGATACAGATGAATGAATTTGAGCGTATGGCTTTTGGGGGAGAGAAAATAATTTCTCAAGAACCGATTAGCGCACCTTCGATAGAAACTCCCCCCGTTGCTGCTACTGAAATTCCCGCTACTCCCGCAGAACAAGTATTAGACGCAAGTGATTTTCTCAAAACTAATTTTGGGTGGGAAAGTATAGAAGCCGCAAAAGCGGAACTTGAAAAATTAAGAACTACGCCAACGGCAACCGCAGCAGAAATCGCTTTCGCAAATGAAGAAAGCAAAAAACTTCATCAACTATTAAAAGAAGGTAAAACAAAGGAAGTAAGAAATTACTTGGAAGCCCAAGAACTAATGACGGGTCTTGATACAATGGCAGATGAACAAAAATTGAAATTGTATATCAAGATGCAGAACCCAAGATTCGACAAGGAATTAGTAGATGATGAATTTAATTCTTTGTATAGCATCAATGAAGATGATTACTTGGATGACCCAATGAAATTAAGAAAGGAGAAATTAAGGCGTGAGCAAAGAATAGAAAATGATGTGCAGAAAGCCCAAGATTATTTCTCCCAATATAAAACAAAAATAGAATTACCCGATATACACCCACAAACAAATGCTGTTGATAAAGATTACGAAGACTATAAAGCCAGTACCGCAAAGTCTTTGGAAGATTACAACAACATAACAGTTCCCGCAGTAAATTCACTCAAAGAAACAGACATCCAATTAAAAGCAAACATCAATGATGCAAATAACCAAATGCAATTTGATGTATCCGTAGTGCCAGAAAGGGAAGATTTTGAGAAAGCGAAACAAAATTCATTGTCCGTTTTTGATTATCTGACCAAAACGTGCTATGACCAATCAGGAAAGTTTTTACCTGATAGACTTGCAAGGATGGTATTGCTTAACGACAACTTTGATAAGTATGCTCAGAGTATCGCAAGACAAGCAGTAAACGCAGAAAGAAAAAGAGTGATTGCTACTGACACAAGAACAAATGGTGGTATTCAAAGGGACTTCAACACAGACCCCGTAGTGCAAACAGAACTACAAAAGTTTGAGAAGATGGCCTTTGGGTAATTGGTTCATTATTTAAAATTAAAAAAACTTATTTAAAATGGCAGTACCGGCAATTTATAGGGGTGCAACTGGCGCACCCGGAACGATAGCCTACCCTTCGGGGCTAACAACAGGCATCTTCAATGAACTCAATTTCGTAATCCCTGAATGGAAACCAAAATTGATAGCCAAGTATGGTAATAGTTCTTATATGCTTGCTTCCGAAATGCTCGGAGCATCAACCGTAGAAGAACAAACAACCACTACAAATACATATTCACACTTTGAGAAAGGTCGTCCTTTTGGAGTTGGTATTAATAATGCTAACGTAAATGCAACAGCAGGCGCAACCGTTTCTATCACATTCAAATCTCCTGATTCTTATAACAACGCAGCAGGCACACAATCACCGTTCCTTAACTTACAGACCGTTAAACTTCGTTCTAATGGTCGTAAAGCAAGGATTCAAAACATTGTCAGAACAGCAGGCGCATTCACAGCAGACCTTGTTCCACTTGGTTCTTATGCTTTGAATAGTGGTTCAGCAGCTTCAGGTTTCTTGCTTGCAGGCGAAGGTTTGGAAACTTTCGGTAATCAACTTGCGGGTGAGTCTTCTGATTCACAAGGTACGCAACAACCAAAGTTGTATCGTTATGATAATACCGCAACTGTTCTTCGTGCTTCAGTAAAAGCAAGTGACCTTGCTTCAATGAATAAAACACAGATTGATTTTGGTGAAGATGAATTTTATCTGCCAAGACTTGCTGTAAAAACAATGAACGAGCAGATGATGGTATCTATCGAAGATGCAGTAATGGAAGGTGTGCCATACTCTAACACAACTGACATCGGTACTATCGGATGTATCCCTGAAGTTGTATCAAGAGGTTCTGATGTAGTTTATACACAGTACAATTTCACAATCGGAGATTTCCAAAATCTTACCAAAGTAATTGATTACAATGGTGGGCCTGCGGAGTACCACTTCTTGCAAGATATTCAGCAAAGACAAGACATCAACAACTTGTTATTTGGTAAGTACCCTAACGGAATGGTAACTTACGGTTCAGTAGGTTTTGGTCAGGAAGCAGCCGTTTCTTATGGTTTCAAATCATTCGCAACCGATACATATTCTTTCCACTTCCATCGTTATA
>Ga0193692_1000038_pt1 | contig 39099 bp, 25 predicted proteins | sample L3a1metaG_FD_144917 | JGI IMG/M metagenome (GOLD analysis project Ga0193692, IMG submission 144917) | Soil microbial communities from a riparian zone of the East river system, Colorado, United States - L3a1 | ecosystem: Environmental > Terrestrial > Soil > Riparian zone | place: USA: East River... | reverse complement strand
CTGTTATAACATTAAAAAAGTGGTTCCAGCATATAGCCAAATTTAGAGCGGGCACAATAAAAAATATACCCGCTAAGACAGGTAACGATAATAATAATAAAATAGCTGTTACAAAAATAGCCCAAACGAATAAGGGTAATTTATGTAAAGACATTCCATTAGTTCTCATATTCAATGTTGTACTTATGAAATTAATAGCACCTAATAGAGAGGAAACCCCCGCTAAATGGAGACTAAAAATAGCTAAGTCTACTGAACCTCCTGAATGAGATTGTATGCTTGATAAAGGAGGATAACAAAAATTAGTATATCAAAAATAAATTTGAAAACTAAACCGCGCTTTCGCATCGGGATCGGACTATACCTTTATTCTGTAAATAAAACTAACTAAAAAAAAACAAAAATTCGAACTAAGATTTGTTTAAGTTTTTGAAATTCTTATCTAATCTAATTGATCGAATTTGACGCATTTGATCTCGTATCTTTGTTAGATATTCAAACCGCTCATGTACAACATAACTTTTACTTTTTGTAAAGGATCTTGCTCATATCCGATATTCTAAAGATTTCATACCCTTCATAGTACTATAATAATATAAAATTATATCATTTATAGTTTTAGAATTAGTAGAAACAACTGAAAAATAAGTTTTTTTTTTTACAACAATCATACCAAGAATAAACCCTATAGATGTTAATACAATTTTATCTAATTTTTGAGTTATTTCAAATCCATGGGTCATTCTGCCTTTTTCTTTAGTTACTATATAGAAGGAACCCTCAGCCTCGGTAAAACCTATTATTCAAAGTTTTGACATTACAATCATAGCTTCTGTTTTACTAGTAACTAAATTATTTATAATAGATCAAGCAGGTGATATGTATTCTCCTTCGGAGGGTCTTATTTTACTCTTAAGTTCAGTTAAAAGTTCGTCCTTTTTTTTATTAGAAAGTACTGGATTACTACTCCTCCAGGACAAAGCGGCTTGTTTAAAAAGATCATAGTTAAAATATTTACTTGTTAGTAGAGGATACTTATCAAAAATAGGAATAATATGTTGAAGAATAGACTTAATATCTCGAATTCGATATTCGGCCATATTACCAGAAATAGATACTTGACCTATACCTAGCATTTTTTTTATATAATAAAGAACTCTTAAATTATAAGTGCCTCTTCGAGGTGATATTTTAAAATAAAGCCCTCACTTATTTTGTTTATTTTTGTACTAATGAAATGTTCCTGCGTCAGCAACTCCATCTGTCGTGCCGATCCAACGAATCAACAACTTATGTTAATTTTTATTAATTTAGATATATATTTTTTCATTTAAATATAAATAAGTAATACAAACAAAAATATTTTTAAGAATAGAACATGCTTAATTTTTAGACACTTTAAATTAATTTTTAATAAGGCATAGTTTTATTTAGTTTAAGGAGAATTTTATGTATTTTTTCTACTTTTTTAGGATTTATGTTTATGTTATTATAAAAAAAGGCTTTTTTCCATAATTTAAAATGAAGAGATTTCATACCCTTAAATTTCAAAGCTTTTAATGAAAAAATATAAATTATGTTTTTAATAGATACACAATCTGAATCTGTAGTTTTCAAACAAAAATTTTGATCTTCAATAATAATTTTGCTAGTAATATTTAATAATCGTTTTATCAAATTTAATAAAAGCTTATCTTTAGAAGTACTAATTTCAAAAACTACATTAAATATAATTTTATCTTTTTGAGTTTTATAAATAGTTAGAAATTTACCTTTACCTTCAATATAACCTGATAATCAATGCATTGAAAGAGAAGATTTAATTGATTCTATATTACTGTTTTCGCTTAAATATGAAATAGCTGGAGAACTTATTTCATTAGGTCCAAATAAAGATGTATTTAATAAATTTTCTATAGCTTTATTTTTCTGTATTGTAGTTAAATTATTATTTTCTAGAATACATAAAACTTCTTTAAATCTAAGATAAGAAAAATATTTACTAGAGTATAAAAGGTATTTATCAAAAATAGGAAAAATCTGCTCTTTTAAAATATTTCTATCTTTTATTATAAAAAAAGCTAGTTTTTTAGATTCAAGCTTTAAAACTCTTCCATAACCTAAAGTAGTTTTTATATGATAAAGTAATCTTAAGTTATAAATATTTTGTGAAATTTGATATTTTAATATAAAATTACCTTTTATTTTTTCAATACAAAAAGAATCATAAAAATCACTATCAGTTATACCCACTAATTTTTGAGCGAAAATGTTTTGAGCCTTAGAGTTTAAACTTTTCCGTTGTAATTTTAAGGTAAAGAAGTTATTTAGTCCTAGTACTACCATTCAATTTTGAGTTTTCTTCATCCGATAAACTATTTAAATTATAAGAATCCACAGATGTTTCATCTGAAAGAGCAGATAATTTTGGATTATTAGAATTAACAGTTAAAGATCTTTTAGAATTCATGCCTAGTTTAATAGAATTAATTTCATCCATTCCCTCTTTAGTTAAATGAAGATTTTTTTTAATTAAGTCTGCTACTCTGCATCAATCATTTAAATCTTTTATTTTTAAACCTATTAGCGGGTATTTAACAAAAAATGGTAATAGTATTTGATGAATATCATCAAATTTATTAATTACCAATCTCGCTATTTTATAAGTTTCTTCTAATCTACCACAACCTAAATATTTAATTAAACTAATTAATAATTTTCGATCTCTAGAATGTTGAGATAATATAAAAAATAAAGTAAATCCTAATTTATTATTTGCAAGCTTTTTTGTTTTTACATAAAAACAACCTTCTCCTTCTACAAATCCTAAAATTCAAAAAGGATCAAAAGTTTCAGGAGTTTCAACCTGTGGTCTTTCACAAGGAACTAGTTTTGGAAAGTGATTTATTAATAAAGGAGATAATCCTTTATTTAATGATGCTTTAATAGAAATAATTTTTTTAATACCTTCCATAGTTAAATGGTCTTTTTTATCCATCATTAAAACAATTTGTTTAAATAATTCAAAATCAGCTCGTTTTTGAGTCAAAAGTGGATATTTATCAAAATGAGGAATAATAATATTAATTAAATCTTTAATAGAGACAACACTAAAAATAGCAACAGAATTTTTTCCTTTAATATTTTTAATTCTAAAGTTACCTACACCAAAGAAAGATTGTAATTTTTCTAAAATTAAAGCATCTTTGTTATGCAATTCTATTTGAAAAATAGGTTGAATAAACCAACCTGTTTTATTTGTAATTCTTTTAATTATAGTAAAAGAAAAAGTAGATTCAGCATCAGATATACCTGTAACATATTTTGGATGCAAATTATTTTTATCTAAATAAGATAAGTTATTTTGGTTAGATCACTTTTCAAAAAATTCTTTTTTTTCCTTTTTATAAATACCTGTACTATAGAACGCTCCACGTTTAGTCTCTGATGAACTAAAACTAAAAATTTGCATCTTAATTTTTAAATTTTTTAGATTTACACTAGCTCAGTCGGATTGTCCCCAAGTTATTGAATTTATTACAGTATATTTCGCTAAATTAATATATACGAGTATTCAATTCCGAATAGAGGATTTCTCCGAATCGAGTGGAGTTTTATATATATAAATTACTAATAGTAATAGTAATATAAACAAGAACAGCTTATCATAAACCGTTCAACCTGTCAAATTGTATAGATATTTTCCTTTTCAAGAAAATTAAGTCTTAATCATTGCTAATCCTGATTACATTTAACAGTAAAATCTGTTTAATGAATCTCAATTAAATTGAGTTCTTTTAGTATTCATGCTATTTTTAAGGGAAATTAATTTTGAGGTACCATCTAAAGATTTATATTTTTTAGAAATTCTAATGTGATGTACTTCACTTCAATCTAAAAAATCTTGATGTCCTGGAGGAGAGCTAAACAATGGAAAATTTGTTAAGTAATTGATTAAAATATCACAAGATAATTTTTTAGTAGTTTTGCCTTGGCTAACTAATTCCATATAATTAGGTTTATTTCTTTGAATTTTAGTAACAATTTTAACGTCAAGAAAATCTCTTATTTTATCCATTATATAGAAATTTGAATGATTTTTTGAAATAGTTGTAGTTGATTTATATGTTTGTTTTTGAGAAACTCTCATATAACCTTTTATGATAGTGGCAATTTCTTCGGAATTTAATTTAAATTCACAATAAAAATTACCATCTGATTCAATAAATCCAGATCAAATGGCTACCAAGCCAACTATTATCTAGACCTAATTTATATATTTTAAATCCATCTGTGGTTCTGGCATCCATTTATGGCCAATCGATTAACCTATGTAAAGCTTCAATTTTAGGTGTTCTCATATTCCCATTAAGTAGTACAGCAATATTTTTGAAAGATTTAAGATCTTGAAACAAAAGGTCCAGATAGTTTGAATCTTTAGGATACACTATAGTTCCCCCTTTAATTACTTCCAGAATCTTTTGGGTCCTGGAGGAGTGCATCTTTTTTAACAAAAGTGATTTTTACTACGGGTGCGGAGCGCAGAGCAATTTACCTTTTTGATTCCTAATAGTTTTTGGAACAATAATGGATCCGTCACCTTCAATTAACCCTGCCAAATAACTACCTAAATAATTATCAGAAGAGTCATTAGATGAAGAGGAATTTAAGGAAGACTTAAATCTTCTACTTCAATAACCTACCTATGAAGTAAAAGCCAAATCTATACTAAATACAGACTTTCATATGTATTATGGACTATATCTTCGTCCTCTTGTTAAAGGAGCCTCACGTATAGTCTCTGAGGATTATACTCCTAAATAATTTTAATTTAAATTAATAGTTTGGTTTCCTGCTCTGCTGATTGTCCACCGTTGCTTTTGACTAGGTACAAAACCACTGGCAAAAGTTGTTATATCTAAATCAATGTTACTGCCCTCTGCCCTCTTTAGATGATAGAGGTCGGAGTAGATTTAGCTTTAGGAGTTCCCAGCATAAAGTGAAGTACTTAATGGTAATTACTTACCATTCTGGCACAGGTTTGTACCAGCACCATTTTCCACTAAGGAACTCAATAATAATAATATTAATGAGGGAGGTAGTAGTTGGGTCGACTCCCCTCCGCCAGGACCGTTATCAACTACTAATTCGAGTTAACTGGCAACGAATAGCCTCCCACCGAACCGTACGTGCAAGTTTCCCCGCATACGGCTCTCCACGAACTTTTTTAAAATTTGAAGGGATTTATAAAGTATAGGTTATTTCTTACTTTTTGGTCTCTTCAAGTCCTTGAGTGATAGGCCATCATAAGTGCCTTTGTGTATTTTATTCTGGCAGTCTATACCCAGAGCGGAGCTCTTGACGATTTAGTCTAGACATTAACTCATGGAAACCTTTTAACTTGGTATTAAATTTCCTGATATGTTTAACATGATGCATCTGAACTTCTTTAGTACTTTCACAAATCCAACAAGGGTCTCAGAAATTGGACTGAGTTCTAAGCTGCCAGTTTAAATATCTTAATGGATCATGATAATCAACTGAAATATTAAACTTTTTAAGCTTAGTATAAGATGTAGGTATCTTAAGTGATACAGCATTCTTTTCTACAGTTCCAAGTTTAGATCCAAACTTTTTGAAGGCTCCTGCTCTGGATCCCAATCGGAATTTACGAGCTAAAGTTTTTGCGCAGGAATGTTTAAGGATATAGTTAATTATTGTATGAAATCTATGGTAATTGTCCACGAAAGAGTAATAATTGAGATAACCATTTATTATAGAGTTATATCGGATTATTATTGCTCTGTGTTCGAGAAAAATTCACTTTGTGATTGCATTTGTAATTATCTTTCCTCCAGGTTTGTAATCCTTAAGGAATCCTTCCTTAGCCAAGTTTTCTATGATTTCTTTATATGGCATAAGGAAATTTACCCTAACTTGATTTATTCTAGAGGGAATAGATCTACCATTCATAGTTCGGTATACCATTTTGCTTTCTTTGGCCTTTGGAATATGTATGTCAGCACCCAGAAATCTAGCTTTATCTTTGGTTAGAGAGGTAATTTTTGTTTTTTCAACACTCAATTGAAGTTTCAAGGTATTTTCTAGGAACAGTTTAACGTCTTCCTTGACCTGTTCTGCAAATTCTTTCTTTCCAATTATACCAATCATCCAGTCATCCGCGTATCTGACATAACTAATACGATTACCAGTTCTAATTCTAGAAGGAAGAGAGTTTCTTTCTTTTCTCAGATAACGTATTTCCTTCAAGATTTCAGGATCTCGCTTTTCAATATATGTTTCATGTAAAGCGGATAATTTTTTTGAATATGCAACTATCTTCGAGTTAACTTTGGAGATATTCTTTTCTTTACTTGAGTATTCGTTAATATACCCATTCATAAAAAGATCAAACTCGTGTAGATAAATGTTAGATAGAAGCGGAGATAGTACTCCTCCTTGAGGTACACCGAGGTTAGAGTCTATAAATTTATAGTCTTCCACATACCCGGCTCTAGCTAATTTTCAGTAGAGGTCCATAAATTGTTGATCATGTATCTCTTTTTCAAGGAAAGAAGCTAACAGGGTGTGATGAATATTATCAAAGTATCCTTTAATATCTCCCTCTATAGCATAGTCGTATCCATTTCACTTGGCCACTTGTTTAAGTGCTGAATGGCAACTTCTATAGGGTCTAAACCCGTGGCTTGTGTCCAGGAATCTTGGTTCGAAAATTAGGTTTAGGACAAGTTCCATTGCTTTTTGTACAATTTTATCTCTCGGATAAGGGATTTCTAACGAACTCAATTTTCCGTTAGGTTTTGGTATGTACAATCTTCGAGTTGGTTTGAATTGAAACTTTTCGGATCTTATATCTTTTGATAATTTAGTGAAAAATTCAGGAGATATTCCATCAAGAGTCTTGTTGTCCGTTCCAGGGGTCATGTTACCCGGTTTGGATTTTATACTGTGGTAAGCCCCAAATAGGACATCAGGGTTTGACACCAATTTTAGTAAATCGTAATACTTTCCATTTCGCATTTTTAGTCTCGACTCAAGGTCTGAACCGCTTATGTACCCAGAATTTGGGACGGCAGCTGCAGATGTAGTCGAGAAGGTTCGCTGCCCTACTTTTTTACTAGGATGTACTCTTTTCCAGGTAATTAATATTGGGACTCCGTCTCCATAGGGATTGCTCCCCTTAGGAAATCCTGTAGTTGATTCTTTATGGGCATAATACTTTTTAGATCCTGTGCTTTGTTTAATCGTTTGTGATTGTAGTGTAATTATAGTTGCTTCATCAACGCTTTGATCTGACGATAATGACATAATTATATCGTTGTTATTTGGAACGATAGGGTTATCGAAGGCCCCACAAGCATAAATGGAAGAATCATGAAGTACAGTACTTGGCAATAGGTCATAGAGTAGTTTCCGTTCTCTGTCTATCGCTTTAGTGACATGCTCAGGTCCCCTAGTTATTTCAACATTAGGTAAGTCACTTAGTTTACATGGCTTAGCAACAGCCATGATTCCATTGAGTATTAAGCTCGAGTCTTGAGTCACACTCTCATAGCTTAATACCGAAGAATAGCCAATAAATATCCACAACAGCGCACATCAAAACGATATATTATTTAGACGTGGAAATGCCATATCTGGACTCCCACAATGAATTGGTAAGATATAATTTCCGTAACCACCTACTAAACCAGGCATACAATCGCCCTAATCTTTAGAGAAGGGCTGGACTATATCTTTATCCTTAAGCCTAAAAAAGAAGGATATCTTGCGTATAGTCTCTGAGGATCCTTATAGTAATATTGTCTATAATATACTAATAATTACAATTTTTGTAATAATCGGTTTCCTGCTGATTGTCTAATTTTTAAAGATGTTACTGCTATTTTACTACGAGGTACATTAAAAATGACGGAGTAGGGCTAGTTTTAAAACTCTAAAGATATTCCAGCATACAGCAAGATAAAAATGATAAGTTATCTTACCATCCGGCCATGCGCTAATCTGATACGTTTATTAATGTAATTTTTCATTTCCCTCTATATAATTTAGTTCGATTAATATATAAGCGAATAGTACCTCTATCTCCTTTAACATAATTAGCAAATTGAGCGATACTATCAAATTCTCTATTTAAATAAGGATTTGTAATATTTTCTACATATAATTTCTTACTTGTAGATTGAATACTTTTTTGAGTATATCTTTGCTCTTTAATTAAAGTTTTTAATTCATTTAAACTAATAATAGATTCATATACAAATTCACTTATAGATTCTAAACTAAACATAAAGCTATTTAAGTAAAGAGAACCTTCATATAAACAATTATTTAAAGTACGATGATCTATATTAATATTATCATAAGCAAACTGCCGTTTACGGCTATCAAAAATAAATATCAAAGTTTTAGTGCTAGTATCATAAACATAAAAAACTTGTCCTCTAAGTTTACGTAATTTAATTCTAGCCTCCTCAGACATTGGTAAATGAAAACCTGACCTAGGAGTAGTTTCTATGTTAAGTATACTATTTTTAGGTAAAGAATCTATATAATATTTTTCTAAATTAAAAACATCATCTATAGAAGCATTATCATCTTATGTATAAAGATAATTTTACAGATTTAAATCCATATTTATTAAAATATCTTAAAACTCTTCTGTCTGCTTTAGATAGAATAGAAGGCATAAAGTAGGAAGTTACTCGACTATATAAATTTATACTACTTCCCACATCCCACATAATATAAATTTTTATTTAATATTTCAAAAATATAAACACCTTTTTTATTTTTAGCATACTCTGCTATTGATTTCTATTATCAAAAGGATTATCTATAATATATGAATTTAAATTTAAATTTGAAAATTTAGAAGGCGGAACAGGCGGAGCTGTAGAATAATATCTGACTTTTTTAGAAAAATTAGTACTAACTTTTTGAAACTTTACATTATTAATTTTAAAACGTATAAGATTGGTTTTTTGCAATAAATTGACCATGAAAAAAATCATAATGAATGCGTGTGCTGTTATTATTACATTAAATAATTGATGGTCTCCTTGTAAAAATTGAACTCCTGGTGAAGATAACTCTAATCTAATTAATACTGAAAAGGCTGTTCCTATCATACCAGCAAAAACAGCAAAAATTAAATAAAGAGTTCCTATTTCCTTTGCATTAGTGGATTGCAACCAGTTCATATTTTTACTTGGAAATACTTAACTACAATTAACATTAACCTCCAAACTCCTTTTGCTAAGCTCGCTTTTAGCTACCCTTAGTTATGGCTAGTGCGTTTTATTTTTATTCTTAAAGTTTTTGTTTGCATTTGCTATTGTTTTTATTCTGATTTAAACATTTTTGTTTGTTTTTATATCAAATGAAACAGTAACTCTAAGAACAACGCACCTTTTATTCTGAAATGACCTATTGGCTCTTCGGACCTTTGTGCAACTAGTCAACTAGGTAACTAGGCTAAAAATAAGAACTCACCTTTTGCCCTAATTAAAAAAAGCAAGGGTTATATACTCCGTATGAGTCTAACATAGGCAAGAGACAATTGTTAAAATCAGAATAAAAACGGGTGTCAATTGGGCAATTGGGCAATTGGGCAATTGGGCAATTGGGCAATTGGGGCAATCGTTCTAATTTCTAATTTCTAATTTCTAAGTTCTAAGTTCTAACTACTAAGTTCTAAGTTCTAAGTTCTAACTAACACAATAGTAACACAATAGGCCAAAGTTCAATTAAAATGTTCTTTCTGTGGTTAAATAAGAAAGAAAGCATTCTATTATTTTATTAAAGTTTTATTTATTCGGAATAAAAGCGAGTCGAACGCTTAAGGGGATTACCCTGACGATTAGCAATCGTTTTAACTTACCTATGTAAATTATTCCTTCCTATTTCAATCTAAATCAATATAAATTCAATAAACCATTTAATTTAATTATTTTATACTTTATATTTAACTTCGCCTTAGTACCTTAATACCTTAGTACTATTTAATAGAGGGTTATTTTTATCTTTACTTTCTTTTTTGTTTTTGTTTGCTTTAGCATTTGCTTTAGCATTTGTTTTTTATGTCTTCGATTAATTCTTACTTTTTACTTAAACTAAGAAAAGGGAAAAGCACCCTTTATAAATTAAATTAGTTATTTATTTCTAGTGTACAGTTTTTATATTAATTAAATTGCTATCCTTTCCTTCTTTAATTTTCTTGTTTACACAACTACTTAATCTAATTAAATTTAATGACCTCACCTGTTTGCACTGTCTAATGAAATTTTATGCAAACCAAACCATTTTTCCTGTACCCGAATGGCTGAAGAATCTTGTATTTTTAAATACTTACATTTACATTTACAATTACAATATAAAACTACTAATACTTTCTTCTTTTATTATTTAATGAAGAATTTCCCTACTTTAAACCAAGAAAAATAAAAATGAAAGGAACTTTGGTCTTGTGCTGCTGCTGCAAGTACCGACAGCGCCTTAGCTAAACAGAAATCCTTAACATCCTCTTTTTCCTCTTGCCTGTTATTCTTATTTTTAAACTTAGACTAAGACTAAGCCTAAGACTAAATATTAAAAACTAATGATGTTGTCTCTACCACAAAAGTAAAAATAAAAAATAAGAACAAACAAATGCTCCTCCCGTAAGGGGGAGCAAACAAACAAAAACAAAAATATAAAGGGGTTTAATTAAGAATTCTATAAAACGAGTTTTGTATATTTGTATCTTGTATATTTTAATTTTGACATATTAAATTTTATATTGTTGGATGTTCGCCCGTAAAGGCAATCTTTCCCCCCTTTTTTTCTGTAAAAGATGGTTACGGGAGTCTTAATACGGCTTGTAATTACCCACAACATTTGCTTTCTTTTAATTTCATTTGCAACAGGAGTTTTATTCTTACTTTTAGAACATTTGCCTTTTGCCTCTCGCTTATTTGTTTAAACCAGGTATAAGTACCTTGGCTACGGTTAAAAGACTAGAGCATAGGTTCCCGTTTGTATTCTTATGCTTATTTTAACATTTGCTTTTTCATAATCAAATGCACAAGTAAAAATAAGACAAAGTTAGTTTTAAAATCAAATGCAAAAATCATAAAAAATCAAATGCATAAGTAAAATTCAGAACAAGGTTATTTTCCGCCAATAGGTAATAACATCCGCTTTTATTTCCAACAACCAACAATAAGATAAATCCTGGAGGGTTTTCATTTAACCCCATGGGCTACTTAAATACAAATTTAAATCACTACTTAAATTAAATAGTGGACACTTCTAGGAACATACCTGATATAATTTTAATTTAAATTGCTTTTAGACTAAATTTACACGCATTTGCTTCTCTTGCTTGTGCGCCGCCATTGGCTTTTCAATTCGTTCTTATTTTTATAAGAATACAAACACAGGAACCACTGAACCAATGAACCAATGAACCAATGAACCTACCCCTTGTCCCAACCAGAGGCAAGTAATAAAATAAATAAAACCTAAAATCCCTTCTTTACCTTCTGTATAAAATCTCCCTATCCCTATACTTAATTAAAAATAAGGATGTTCTAATATATTAAAATTATTATACTTTTACTTTTACTTGATTTTATCTAATTATTAATAAGTTAAGATATAGGATTTTTTTCTTTTAAAAACTTATAAACTTTCTTTAAAAACTTTAAAAAAGACTTATAAAAAGTCACAAATTTTATATAATATTATATTATTTAACTGCAAAGTAGAGCTGCTTGAATATTATTTACTACTTATTGCTTAGTAAAACCGGGTATCCATTTCCTGGTAACAGTTACTACTGAATAGAATAAAGTTACTCATATTCATAAAAATAAAACTTCATTGCTGCTTTAGCTAAATGGGTAGTTACCCTGGTACTGGTTTAACAAGCAAGCGAATATTCTTATTTTAATACAAATAACAATTGATTTTTCAAATGCAACACTTGGTATAGTTGATAGTTGAGCTAAAAGTAATATATTCAATGCTATCAGTCTATCAAATTAAAACTCCAACTCAAAGCAAGTAAAATTTTTATATTCTTATATTATTATTTTATAATATTTTTATATTCTTTTTTTGTTTTTTATTAATAGTCGTAAACGACAAACTAAAGTGTCAAATATTAATCTTAATTATTTTTAGCCTTCATCCAATTAGTCCTGGAAGAGTAATTAGTCCCGGAGGAGGCTGCTTTAGCTTAATTCTAGAGACAGATTTAGGCTACAGGCCCTGCCATGCCCACCATGTACCATTTGCTTTTCATTTCATTAATTTTTACATTTACTTCTCTATAGTTAGTAAAGAAAGATAATTGTTAAAACAAATGCAACAGTAATTTATTTCCCAATAATTGACCACCCTGCAAACAAGAGGGTAATTACTAAAAATGAATAAATAAATATCAATATACTCAACCTATTATACTACACTCTTATAAATTAATTAGCTCCAGTATAACCAGTATAAAAATATACACAGATTGCCAAATAATCAGATGATTCCTCCAGGACTAAACATAAACATAATTAAAGATTCTTTGATTATAAGTTAAAATTTTCTGTCAAGTTTATCCAACAAAATTATTTTTGTTTAAATTTATATCATTAGTTAACTTCGAACCTTAACTTAATTAAACTTAATTTTATTTTTTTAAATTTTAATTACAGTATTAGAATTCTTATTTTATTATAATCTAAGCGTTTTCTAAAGCTAAAGATATATATTATAAATTCAACCCTCTTTTTGTTTTGTTTCATTTGTTTTTTGTTTGTTTTTGTTTTGTTTGTTTTTTTTTAATTTTTGTTGTTTTGTTTCTCTTTATGAGAAGAACGTTTGCTTTAGCGTTTGTTTTTGTTTTATTGTTATATTTAATTTTGTTTTATTTTTATTTTTGTTGTTTTTTTGTTTGTTTTTATTCTTTCTTTTATTTTATTAATGTTATTACAATAAATTACATCAATATTTTCTTTTTAAGAAAGTTACTAAGTAAAATTAGAAATAGGCTAAGGTTTTAATAATATAATAACCCCACTTTCGTTAGAACTACCCCTCCTACTCGCTTGCTTGCTTGCTTGCTTTCGTTAGAACACTAAAGCAAAAATCAGCTAAACCCAGTCACGGTAGTGAGTCTTGTGCTGCTGTTGACAGCCTTAGTCCACGCCTTGTATTCCCCTTTCGTTAGACCCTCTTAACTGTGAAAGCCTAGAGAAAAGGTTCCCTGGTTACAGGCCAAAAATGGAGGAAAAAGTTCATATAAAAACAAAACAGTTGCGGAGCTGGTCTAGGTTTTTCGGTTCCAGTTTGCTGTTGCCCTGTTCACAGCAGCCCTGCCAAATGGGTCTTGTGCTGCTGTTGACAGCAGTCCGCAGTACAAGCGATGCCTAAGTTTATTAATATATACTAAAATCATAACTCAAAACCATTGCCATTGGGGGCCTGTTTGGGTACCTGGTTTAAAAAGCAAGCGAGTATTCTTATTTTAATACAAATCATAACAACAGGGCTGTGAACAGGGCAACAGGCAAAAGTTTGTTTAATATTATATTTTAATTTAAATCTAGTAATTTTACTCCCTTAAGAAGAAGCGGAATCTATTCAAACTAGAAAATCATTAGCAGAAACAGCCTCAACAACTATAGGCATAAAGCCATGCCAAACACCGCAAATTTCAGAACATTGCTATTCTACGATTATCTAATGTAATTAATATTAATTTTTACCCTTGCTCCTGCGTAAGTTGGTCTACCTACGGACCAGCAGTCCTTCCTTTTCTTTTCTAGCACAGGTTAAGCTGGTCTCGCTTGAGCAAAAGATGACTATGCAAAACACAGGCAAAAGGACAAAAGGGGGGGGGCCTAACGGGGTGTAGAAAAAATATCTTTAACTATTTATTTATAAGCGAAATAATAATCTTTATAAATTTTACCGTCTTTTAAACGATTATTTAAAATTTTTCTATCTAATTTTATATTTAAAGTATCAAAATATTTAACTGTAACCATAATACTTTCAAATTCTTTTTCAAAATTTAGTTCTCTGACTAATATAGGTTTATTCCTTTTATTGACTTTTAATGAATCATTGCTGCTTTGCGATACTATTTTGAGTGAAACACCGGCTTTTTTATATTCATCAATAATTAAACCTACTCCTACGGATTCAAAATTATTAGGTAAAGCTTTATCTGAGTATTTACATAGAAAATTATGAAACACTTTTCCATTTTTTATATATTTAGTCAGAGTATCTCTTTTTATAGTTAAATTTAAAATCCAATACTCTTAAATATTCAATACAAGATATTAAAGAATAAAAATTTAAAGTAACAGCGTTCGAAGGATAAATATTCGCTGCTCTACAAAAGTATTTCCTTCTTTAATTTCTAATTTTACTGGAATATTTCTATCCGTAGGACTACGAGTAGCTAATATATATAGTGATTGTCTTTCTTTTTGCATAATCTCTACTAATTCTTCTATAGGGATATTTGCTTATTGAAGCAGTAGGGATAGAATAACTTAATAATAAGAATTTATTAAGATATGGAATTTTATAATCTACAAACCTGGTATCAGTTACTTGCTTGGGTTTGATACCCAACCAACTACTCCTCACGGACGGGTATGTATTTTTAATACTCTTTTTAATTCAATTTTAGATTTAGTCCGTAGGTAGCGAAGCAACCGTAGGAATAGTAAAGAGTTTTATATGTTAGGTCATAAACAAATACAGCATCCCCTTTTTAAGATCCTGCATTAACAACTCTTAATGTATTCAAGTAAAATTCTTTATTTAATAAAAAATATTGTTCTAAAATTAAAGTGTATTGAATACTAAATTTATTAGTATCTAATTTAAAGATTATTAATTTAAAAGCTTTTAGTCCTTCTTTTTTAAGAAAAGGTAAAAATTTACCAGCTTCTTTAAGTTTAAATAAAGAAATAGCTGGCTTTGCCTATTCTCCTTTAAAATAGTAATCCATTCTACGTCTTAATAAATTAGAGGAACCTACGTATTTCTACGTATTTTTGCAATTGTCAATTGTCAATTGTAGCTGTATTTTTATGTATAAAAAACATATATACACCAAAAAAACCTTTATATTTAGACTTACCTGTTAAATTTTCTAAAAGTTTATTATTTTTCGGTTTCGTTATAGGTAGATCTATTTCAACACCTTTAACTTTTAATAATTCCTTTAATTTTAAGTCAGTAACTATTATATTTTGATTTGATAATATTTTATTGATTATGGTTGTAATTGTAAGTAGTAGGTTTACCACTATTAATATGTTCTAAAGCTAGATACTCTGGATTATTTGGCTGCGTGCGTACAAGAGTCCCTCTCATAAAGAAGGAGGAGTGAGCAGTTCTAATTGGACTAATTGGACTAAAATATCTAGTTAAATAAACAGGAATTATAGAAGTTAAACCTATATCTGATACCCGATCAAATATGAAGTAATTATTAATTACTCCCCTTACGGGAGGACTATTAATTGTGTAATGCAAATATTACAATCGTCTTGGCCTTGACAGGGTCTGTTTATAGTTTGATTATTAAAAACAAAAAATAAAAAAAAAAAATGTTACATTAGAAAATAGTTTAGCAAACTATTGTAGATTTCCCTAAATATATTTTAATAAAGGCGGCAGCCTTAATATAATTATTTAACAAAAATATGAATAAATATGAATCCGTAGGAGTACTCATATTTTCTACACCTTTTCAAGTGGGGCCTGACTATATCTTAAGCATTATTTATAATACCAACCACCATTTAGTCGATGAACTGCACTCCTCCTTCTTTTATGAGAGGGGATCAAGTATGAGAAGCTTGGCTGCGGATTTCCCATTGAATAATAAATCTTGATTTTACCATACCACGAGTCATTACCTGTGCCATAAGTTATGTTACCATACTTACTTGGTTAAGATCTCTTTAGGGGTTTCCCGCAATTTGATGATTAATTACCGTAGGTTCACTACAGTTACGGCCATTGTTCTATTAGACCGTAAAAAGTCCCTGATCTTTCAGCAATAAAAGAAACTTGATTTAATCTACCAGGAACACAATCTAATTTCAGTCCTAAGGATGGAACAGCGAAAGAGTGTAAAACATCAGAACCTGTTACAATTAATCTAATATTAGAATCAACAGGTATAACTAATTTATTATCTACATCTAATAATCTAAATTGACCTACTTCTAAATCTGAATCCATGGCTAACTGAATTTATCAAACAAAATTTATCTGTTAAAACCCAAAGTTAAAATACTGTTCGTTTATCATTCATATTATTCCTAATATGTTGGATTTGGGCCAAACCCTCAGGACCCTTTAAAGGATGACCTTTTGATAATTGATAAAATAATATTATAAATATTTCTAAAATCGTTATAATCCATTTTCTTTACTCCTAAGACTGGATATATATCAAAAAAAGGAATTACAATATTACCTATATCCTGAATATTTGAAATATTTAAACTTACAGTTTGTTTTGAAAAAAAAAACAAAAAAACAACAAAATACCTTTATTTGTTCTTGAATTATATTTGTTGAAAGAAATATTTGGAAAGTATTTTGAAAGATAATCGTATAAATCTTCTAATAAGGCAGTATCTTTAAGATGAAGAGTTATTTTAAAAACACATCCTGTATGAAATGTATCTTTATACTGTGTCAACTTAATATAAAAAGATCCTCCGTCAGGACCACTTGCAAATCCTGCTACCCACATTCCATGAGGAATACCCCCTAAAATTGTAAGACATAGTATCAATTAAAGAAATATTAAAATCAGGAAAAGCTTCTTTCAAACTATCAGATAATCCGAGATTAGTTAAAATTTTTAATGCAGCCAATTTTGTCATACCTTGATAATTAAAATGTTCTTTTGTTGCCATAATATTATAAGCTTGTAACCAATATTGATACACAAGATATTTGCTGGAAACAAGAGGATATAGTTTAAAATGGCTAACAATAACTGCAAGATCTTTAAATGTTTTAACTGTATAATTGCGTAGCTATTACTTTTCCTTTTGTACTTACAGTTCCCACTCCTAATGTATCCTTAAAACTTAGAAGAATAGGTAAATCTTTAACATGTAAATTAATTCCAAAAACTAATCTAGGAGTATACTTAAATTTAGCTTTAGAATCTTTATATAATTCAATACTAAAATAACCTTCAGCATCAACAAATCCAGTCATAAACCAAGGATCTAGTTTATTTAACTTTGGTCTTTTTGTAACAACTACATTTTCAGAGACATTATTTTTGTTAGAAAGGATTTCAGTTTGATACCTGCTTTCGCAGCCCATTAGAGTGCACCTTAACTTTGGTGTGTAACCAAAGTAACTACCGTCCACTCGTTGCTCTTTTACCTGTGCAATAGCACTTGATTTAGATCCGCGATAACCCATTTCACTTTCGTTCCTATCATAGCTTGTTACCGTACCCAGGTAATTATTCTGGCCACTCATAACGTTTCCATTATGGCTTGGTACTATGATCTTTAGGGTGTCCCCGGAGTTTGATAGTTGAGCCCATGAGATCGATTTCCCAGATCGATCAACAGGCAACATATAAGAATCAAAATCTATAGATTCTCCGCTATCCGTTAAAAAATCAGAATACTCATAAGGTTGGGTCGATTACCCTCCGCCAGGACCGTGATCATTTGAAGCGTGAAGTGACGCTTAATTGAGTGGCAACGAATAGCCTCCCACCGAACCATACGTGCAAGTTTCCCTGCATACGGCTCTCCCTCGCATAAATGAAATTTTATAGCCCTCCGCCAGGACTACCGTTTGAGTCCATCATATAGACCTTGATGAATTTTATGATGACAGCTCTTGCAGACGGCAACCTGTTTTCTATTTAATTTTGACATTAAAGCAGTGAAACCTTTAACCTTGGTCTTTTTTAATATGGCGAACATGCTCCTCCAGGACAATGTCTTCACTTGCGTCACATATCAAACAGTTATCTCCTAGTATTTTTTTACTTCTTAAAGTATATCACATACCCGAGAAAGGATCGAAATTTAAGCAGTTATCTATTTTATTTTTCTGTTTCTCTTTAAAGTTTCCGGTTTAAATAACATGATGGTTTTTTTATTGTGTAGTATTTTTGTTTGGTTTCCGTATTTTCTGAAGATCCCTTTTACGGATAATCTTAGTTTTCGTGCTAGAGTATATACACAAGAGAAGCGTAGTATCCATAGTATCTGCTGTAGGAGTTTTTTATTATCTACGAAAGTATAGTAATTGTATATTCCTCTCATGATAGCACTGTATCTTGTAACAATTTCATGAGGATGTAGGAAAATAAATTTATTGATGCTGCGTGGTTTACCTTTTACTAAGAATTTTTCTGTCTCTAACTTTTTTAAAAGTTTTTGGATCGGGGCATACAGTATGATTCTAGTATTTGTTGCTCTTCTCTCTCTTCTCTCTCTTCTCTCTCTTCTCTCTCTTCTCTCTCTTCTCTCTCTTCTCTCAAAACTGTTATCTTTAGTGTTTACAGTGGATCTTAGGGATTCAGTGTTTTTACTATCATGTTTACGGATTTCAAAACCTAGGTATGTAGCAGCTTCGCTTGAGATATTAGTTATCTTGGTCTTTTCCTGACTTGCTTCCAATTTCAAGTTTTCATTTAGAAATTTGGTAGCTTCTTGTTTTATCATTTCAGCAAAGTCCTTATTTCCCGTAATACCTATTATCCAATCATTCGCGAATCTGTTATATCTTACTTTAGTTCCTATTCTTATTACACTAGGAGTAATTCGTAGTTCTTCATAAAGTTCGGCGTTATAGCCTTTTTTAAGCGCGTTTCTAATAAAATGATATCTAGGGTTTGGTTGGCTAACTCTTCCAGGCGTTGTATATTTATTTGTCAATCCAGTCATGAAGACGTCAAAATCGTGTAGGTAAATGTTTGAAAGTAGTGGTGAAAGAATCCCTCCCCGCCAGGGGGTTACTCCAAGATTAGATTCTACAAATTTTCCATCATTAATATATCCAGCTTTCACCAGTTTCCAGTATAAGTCTATTAAGTTTTGATCTTTGATTTGTCTTTGTAGTTGCTCAGCTAATATTTGAGGATCTATATTATCAAAATACCCCTTGATGTCCCCTTCAATTATCCAAGTAATACCTGATCATTTTATCACTTCGGAAATAGCAGTGTGAGGGGATCTAGAGGGTCTAAACCCATGACTAAATTCAGAGAAAATTGGTTCAAATTTAGCTTCTAAGATCATTCTGACGGCTTGTTGTATTACTTTGTCTCTGGGGCCCGGACTTTTAATTCCTAGAGGTCTCATATTACCGTTTGATTTAGGGATGAATACTCTGGATGATGGTTTAAATTGGAAACTTCTATCTTTCATACTTCGGATTGTGTTGTCAATCCAATTTAATGAGATTCCGTCTAATGTTAGTCCATCGGGTCCTGGAGTCCTGTTACCATGTTTAGATTTGATTCGGTTGTATGCTTCCACATATATGTCTTTGTTAAATAGTTCTTTATAAGAAGGTTTTATATCTCTTATCAGGAATTCATGATTCTTACCTTTAGAATCTTTCATTTTCTTATCTGTTGGGATAGTTATATCCATATCTTTAAAAGGCTCCGACGTGTAAGTTCTTATTAGAATCTTACCGGTTGGAGTAGAGAAGAAGTTATACGACTGTGCTCCTTTTGATATATTGAAGAATATCATACTACGAGCACTCCGTCCCCCAACTTTCCAGTTGTTATGACCTCTTGTGTCACAATAGAAGTTACCTTTCTTAGGGGATCCCGAGTTCTCAAAATAACCGCCCTTATCAATTTTAGGTTCTTTTTCCTGTCCTGAATGTCTCAGTGAAACCCCCAATGTAATCTTGCTATCAAATTGATCTTTTGATATTAAATTGAGGCTTGGAGTATTGTATAACTCGTTAAGAAAAGTGGGTAAAACCATGAGTGACGTAGGTCGATTTCCATTCTTGCAGGAAACCTTTCTAGACATGCTCCACTCCCCTAGCTTTTCAGCATCGGGTAAGTCTAGTCCTTTACTGCCTATGATTACAAGACAGGTTGGTCTTGGCCAACTACGATTATAGGGATTAAACGGCGCACACCAATACCATTGATGCATAACACACTAATTTTAAGTAAAGGAAATGTTATAGCTTATAAAATAATATAATATAAAAAAGATACAAATAACGTTTTATTTGAAAAAAAAAAAATATTGCAAATAATAAAATACAAAACCTAGTTTATATTACAAACTAGAATGCATATAAGGTAAAACCAATTCTCTTAGTCTAGGTAAAGAGGATACTTTAATATAAAGAGAAGAGAATATTTATCCTTAGGGATATTAACTCATTTTTTGGTTAGTAGGTTAGTAAATGAATTGTACAATCTAAGTTAAATTTAGCTTTAAAGGTATCTCTTAATAATTCAATTTTTGGTAATATATATTTATTAGTAGATATTCTAACACTCTTAGAACCTGACACCAAACTACTGGCATCCTTTAATAGAAAGGCATTTGACATAGGTGTTAAATAATTCATTATTTCAGATTAAATCTTTTTAATACCATTAAGGTAAAATAAATCATAAAGCCAACTTAAACTACTAAATGTAAAAATATCGAATTCAGACCCCAGAATAAGTTGGGGTTTTTATTTGCTGCATTTATAAGGATTGTCTTATTTTATCTAGGCCCGAAATTTGTACAATATCCTCTATTTTCAAAAAAATTCATATAAAAACAAAAAAAACAGATAGGCTGTATGTCTACCACTTTGTTTAAATCTAAATTTTGTACCTGGTGTACCTGGATTATCTTTTTTATTTATTTTTAACCCCGCCATCAGGGGAGATAACATACTAAAACACTAATTACATCTAAAAATTTAGACCTATACTATTAGAAGTTATAGTCCTCCCGTAAGGGGGAGTAGGGAATTGTCTAGAAGTATGGCATAAAAATATAAAGCCCTGTGATAAAATTGGTGTTATTTAAGTCGACTGTACATTAAGCAATATAATAAATATTATATCACCCACAAGTGACCCAGTCTGTTGCAATAAGTGAAGAAAAAAATAAACCACTTACTGACAGTCTTGTACTATACCCGGTATATTTAAATATAGTATTTTAACTGTTTTCACTCGCATCGCCAAATCCTCCTATTTGCTTATAGATAGATTTAAGATTCCCGTCGAAATCTTAGAAAGATAATAATATATTATTTTTCACGACTATTATATATATGTGTGTGGTGTGTGTGTTGAAAAAACTTAAATATGTATTATTTAACCTAATTTCTGTAACATACACTCTTAAAGAATGTATATAAGCCCCACTATAATTCTTAAATTATTAACAGATTTTTTGTTTGTTGTTTTATGTATATAGAGTATATAGAATATTGGTCTTTTATATATATTTTTAATAGTTGTTTCTAATTTATACTTAGATTTTTTTACATCTTGTAATAATTCTGTAATAATTCTACTTATTTAAGTTTAAAACTATTAATAGAGAGTCTAATATCATAATTAGAGAAACCTCCGTCATCTATTATCCAAACGGTTAATATTAATGGTGTTAAATATTCAGATATATTTAAGGGGATTACTTTTCTGCCATTGTTATAACCCTAAGGGGTCCAGTTAAAATTCTAAAGGTAAAGGTGTTAAATTCATAACCATAATATTCTGTTCCTTCTTTACTTCTAATGGTCCTAGTAGATTGTCGGGGTTTAATATTAGTTGTGTAACCTCTATTATAGTATTATAGTATAGAAAAATTTATACAACCATAGAGCATATTCCTTATTAGTTTACCTAACCACGAGCATACTCCCTTCCACTAATTTTTCATATTTCCATTTCCTAATAAAGATCCTAATATTATAGACTTGTTACATATACTACATATGCTGCTATCCGTAGTACAACTATCGATATTGTGTGGACCAATTCTATTTTTGGCTTTAACTTTCTGATTAAATTCCCTTTTTTAATTATATGACTACTTTTTAGTAAGGAGTGCGCAAGCAAGCAAGCAAGCAAGTAAGAAAATAAGGGTTATGCCCCCAAGGTAGAGGCGGGTTACCGGGTAGAATTATTAGTATTTTCATTAAATTTTATATCACTTCTTCTGTTACCCATGTTCTTATTTTTACTGTTGCATTTGGCATTTGGCATTTGGTATTTGATTATGAACAAGAAAAGGTTAACAAAATAATAAAAGCCGAAATTTGTATTCTTATTGACCTCTGGGGTCGGGTGAAACTAATTCTCAGAGTCAAAGTTTGCAAATAAGAAATCACAAGAACGCGCATATATACTCCGTATGAGCCTTTAAGAGTAAAGAGCAATTGTTAAAATAAAATCAAAATCATAGCCTCTCAATCATTAGCTTTACAACTTGTGTTATTATTTTTTATTACAATAAGAATACTTTCGTTAGAACATCTTAAGCTAAAAAGAAAAGGTGGCGGCAAGAGCTGGCTTTGCCTGTTCTAGATTTTATCTCTAGTATTTAATTTAAACCTTGTTCAGTTAAATGAGATTTGGATTTTACTAAGAATAACCCACTACAAAATCAATAAATTCTGTATTTTTACTACCAAATAAACTATATTTTGTTGTTTTGTTTCTCTTTACAAGAGAAATATTTGTTTGTTTTTTTAAGGAATAAATTTTGTCTCCAAGTCTGCCTTTTTTTGTAACTACTAAACAGACACTAGTCTTATTATACCCAATTTGTAATTTCTCACTATAAAAGAACTTAAAAAGATTCAAATAATTTGTCATCTCGTTTGTGTTGAACAACACTAAAAAACAAAAACTTGAGTCTTATAACCTTATATGATTTAGATTTAGGAACTGATAAAAGCAACCTTTTGATTCAGTAAATCCTGTAAACCAGTAATTGTGCTGCTACTGCTGGTGCTCCTGCGGACTGCTGTAAAAAGCAGCTATTAATAGTAACGGTAATAGTAATTATTAATAGCTGCTGGCTGGTACCAGCAGTTGCGTAGCAAGTAAGAAAGCGAGAGGGTATATTTATGTTTTGTATTTTATGGCTCTGTATTTCTGACTAATATAAGGAAAATTCGCTATCAGTGTCTCAGTTAAACCTAAATTCATTGCAACTCTTATAGAGACAATTTCTATTAACCATTCTATTGTAAGATGCTTTTTGTATTAATAAGCTCAACGGCTGATTTTAATAAAATAAAGTCACCTCATTTTTGAGTTATTAACATTTGCCTATTGCTCGCTTACGCTATTGCACAGTTTCACAGTTGACTAGGATAGTCTCATAGTGAGAGTCCGTTTGAGTTACTCCTTTGAACCTATTGCATTGTTTGTGCACCAAAAGCAAGAGTCCCCTGTTGAATGTTAAAATAAGAATACAAAAATAGCAAACAGAAAAGGTTGGTTGTGCGCACCCATTTGCTGTTCATTTAGCAATTGCACAAAGGGCACTTTTAAATTCTCAATTGCAACAGTAAAAAATTAGTAGCTCCTTGGATTTTCTAATATTAAGACTACCTACTCAAAAATGAGCTTTAATTTATATAAAATACTTGCATCCTTTTAGGTAGTTCAAGAGTAAATGTTTGAATTACCCACCAACCTGTTTTACAATCTTTTTTTCTATAGATGGAAATTTTAAAACATGCTTCACCATTCGAAGACCCAATTATATAATAAGGGTCCATTAATAATTTACATGTTGTAGAGAAATATTCTTTGTGCCGTATACTTTGTCTATAACAAATTATAACCCCTTAGGTAGGGCTCCTGTTCTATTATTTGCAGAACTGTTACCAGCTAATAGAGACCCTATAATAATTGATAATACCTCTTCACTATGTGGACCTATTCTTATAAAAGCTCTTATATTACTTTTTTGATAGTATTTTCGTTGAATTATAATCAAGCCTAGTCTGTTCTGTAAATTTAAAAGTCCATTATATTTAGTTTATTTGAATAATATAATTTAACCTTAAATTTATTTATATAAATATTTTTTAAGTTGTTTTTATTTAATATAGTTGGATAATACGTATTATTTTTTTTACCTTATGTTAGCCCTAAGGTACGAAAGATTGCTTGGTTATACCAGCCAGTGCCCTCGCTTACGATACCCCAATGGCCCAATCAGCTAAAGCAGCAATGGCCCTGTCAGGGGTACCAGGTTTAAAAAGTAAGCGAGTGTGGGGGCTTAAGGCCTTTGGGTAAAAGCAAAGGACGCATCTGGCTTAAAAAGGTGTTTTTCATTTTATTTAATATATATAATTTTAGGCCACCTGCACTAAACTGCCTAACCTTAAAAAGAAAAAAAGGAAAGGACAAGAATAGTAAAGAAACCTATTACTTTAATGGTTAAAGTAGGAGAGATTACTTCCTTTTTCCTCCTTAAGGACTACTCTAATTTTAAAAATAAATTTATTTTAATTATAATTATAGAGAGTACACTGTTCTAACGAACGATGGAGGGAAGTTGGACTATATCATCATACTTATATTTCTAATAATTAGTATTAATATAAGAACGTTTCACGTGTAGTCTCTGAGGAACCTACTTTTTTAAAATAGTATTTAATTTTTCAATTTGGTTTCCTGCTGATTTTTCTGTGTTCTTTTAATTACAATGATTTTCACGAATAGTAATATTTTTCTTATTTAAATTAATATTTCATCTTATCTACCATGGGTTTCTATTGCTACTAAGAATTTGTTATTATTTTTATTACTTTTGTTTTACTACTTTTGCCCTCTGCAAAAAGCTCCCTCCCCGTCACGTAAGCGAGCGGGTGCGGAGCGACAGAGAAATAAGAATACAAAACAGGAGCAAAAGGCGAAGCAAACCAAAAGGACAAAGTACTCAATTATGATATTCATTAGCTGCTACACAACAGTGCGCAGATTGGATATAAATTTAAACAAAAACAAACAAAAACAACAAAAAACAATTTTTTTTCTAATTCGTACATGTAATTATCAGAAGGTTCCAACATATAGTGAAATTATTTCAATTAGCCTCTCGACTAAAGGGGACAAAGTTTTACATGGTTTTAATTTATACATCATACTTTGATGAAAATGAGTTGATCTACTATTAATAGTAGCTGCTGGCTGGTACGAGCAGTTGCGTAGCAAGTACTAAGCTAATAAAAAGTTTCATTGATTTTGCTTTAATAAATAACCGGTTATTACCATCATGATCTTGAACAGATCAATCCAATGTAAATCGGTAATGTAATATCGCGACTAATCGATATGTTTCTAAAAATGTAAATCCTTTTGTATGTAAATAATACCGCTTTTAGTCTAAGCTCCGTTGTTCATAGCCATATAAGCTAGCCCTGACGGGATATCATCTAAATATATTAATAACTCGTTATTTATTGTCTTAATATTGTTACCTTTTTTTGTTGTATAGAATAAATGGAAAAGTATTAACAGTTTGGATAACTTAAAGTCACTACATTAACAAAAAGTTAAGATTACCATTTCGAATAGAGACATTAAGCAAAGGATATCTTCCACAATAATGCGAGAACTGTTAGAAAATAAACCATAGATATTGAAATCTTTTTGTGGTGTAAATAATATATGGGTGATGGATGTTTTACTAAAAGGAATTGAACCATCCCCTAGTAGATGTTCTACTAGTTGAGAAATAATATGACTGGAAACTGTGTTTATTTTCATACAGAATTATTTTGGCCAATTAGCGTAGTTGCACATATATTACTATAAGGAATTAAAGTAGTACTAAATAATATTATGTAATATTATGTATTATTACGATCTTTTATTTTTTGTTTTTGTTTTTGTTTTGTTTTATTGGAGTTAGCTTAGTTACAGGCATTACATAAGAGTACAGTAAAAATATTAACACCTTGTATAGGATAATCCATTAAATATAGTAATCTGAAAGAAGGGAAAGCAACAAACATTAATATTAAAGCAGGAGTTATTGTTCATATTAATTCTAATACTGTACCATGTGTTAAATACTTATGAGCTATTGGGTGATTTTTGGACCCGTAGCAATAAATTAAAGAAAAAAATACCCAAAACACGGCTAAACTGATGATAATTAAATAGAATCCAACTGTATTGTGTAAACTAACTAATCCTGTGAAAGCAGGTGCTGCACTATCTTGAAATCCAAATTGTCATGGCTGTGGTGCATCATTAAAAATCAAAAGAGTATAAAAATTTGACAAAGTCATTATAATTTGTTGTGTTACCTGTGTTAAAGAAATATTCATAGTTTATTATTATTGTTTGTATAAAAATTTATTCAATTTTCATTATTGTTTCCTGTAATAAATGTGGGGTTACATTTTTGTTTTTGTTTTATTTTATTTATTTTATTTGTGTTTTGTTTTTTGTTGTTTGTTGTTTTGTTTTTTTTATTGTATTTTTATAGGTAAGTTAATAACTTAGCGCTCCATGCAAGTAAAAATTTTAAGTTAGTTATTAAATTTTTAAATTTATATCCTATAAGCACCCTCTATTCTTTTAGGGTTTAGATTTATTTACCTTTGTCCCTTTGTACCTTTGTACCTTTGTACCTTTGTACCTTTGTTATTATATTCCCTTTCCTATGAGGGTACCCACTCATCAATTTGGGAGTTGTAAAATTCGGAGATATATGATGTTAGATGATGTTAGGGTGCGCCACAGCTAAAGCAGCAGTTCTCCTACCCTAGTGTGTTAACTAACAAGCGGGTATGTCTTATACATCGTAAGGATTGTATATCGTAAGGATTGTATATCGTAAGGATTGTATATCGTAAGGATTGTATATCGTAAGGATTGTATAGGGGGTATTTTGATCAAGGTTCAATGTTCTTTATTGAACTACTAATTGAATAGAAAATAATTTATTAAATAAATTTTAGTGTTTTAAACTGTACTCAGTATCAAAGCCAGTATATATCTTTTGGATTCTTGTTAGACATCTTTTCTTGAGTAGAAAACTTAAATAAGGATTTAATCTTGAAAGTAAAAATACGTTTTAAATCTTCTAAATCATAGAACGAGTCTAAATAATCCTCGTCAGGGTGTTATTTTTCAATTTCTGCACATACTCCGCCAGGACCACTAAAAAAAATAAATTAAAAAGAATAAAATTATATAAGTTATACTAATCGCGTAAGCAACAACTATAAAGAGTAAGTATTATTATTCGATCCTAGTTCTTTAATTTTAGATTTAGAACCACAAATAACCCAAACCTACTAGGTATTTTTCAATCTTCTTTCTTAAAAGATTGTGTCTTCTGATTCTACATTAAGATACCCATTCGCTTGCTTTTTAAACCAGGTACCTCGACGGGACTCCCCAAAGTCCAAATGCAAATCAGCTAAAGCAGAAATGGCAGGGCCCTTTATATTTAGACTAGTCAATGATCAATGATTCAAAAAAATAATTAGAAAATTTTATTATTTCAGATTAATTAGCTTTAGCTCATTTCATATTATACTAACTCAATAGAATTATTCATCAAAATTAAATTTAAAATATAATCAAAAAGATTTAGAGGGTTTGGATTAGTTGAACGGGTAGAGTTTCTTGAACTAGTACTGTAACTTTAACTTGAAGTTTAACGTATACCTTTAAAAAGAAGGGTTGTTTAATCTTAATTAAGTCTAAAGAGCGCTGGTAGACTTATACCCCTATTACCTATAGGTGTGAGGCTAAAATTAAGGAAGTCTGAGTGCTTAGATGTTAGATGTAAAATTTGAACTTAAATTAAAATATTTTTACAACACCCTCGTAGAGCTCCATGCACTACAGCTTTATAAAATAAAAATAAAAAGTGCTAAAGTAAAAACCACAAAAGCAATAAACACAGCATCTATATTCAAGTAAAAAAGGGGTTCTTTGAATAAAATTTCATCTTTATATTGATAACAACTAACAACTTATTAACAGACATCCATTAAATCAAAGCCCCTTAAACCAGATAACTAATTTACCATTCTCTTGACAAATGAACCATCTCAAAAATAAATTAAAGGTAAGGGGGGGAATAAACCAAAAATAAAAAAATTAGGTATAAAACATAAAACTAAAAGTTTTACTACTTATTTGGTAACAGAATGCTAAAATATTTTTAAATTACAAACTTATCATACAATTTTTCTTTCGTAAAAAAATTAACTTTATTAATAAAAATAATTAAAATTGTTATAAACAAATAATTTATCTAATTTTAATATTATAATAATTATAATAAAATTTAATAAGTACATTACTTAATATTATGCTACATTATTAAAATTAGTAAAGGTATTCGTGATTTATTTAACTCAAGTTAAGCTATCTATTCTCACTTCCTATATCAAAAAATAAAACTAAAGAGACCTTATATTTAAAATAATACTTACTATATATTTAAGTTATAACTTAATTCTTGTAATTAGGCATAAATATTAAAATTTGAGTTTTCTTGTCTTATATTTGGTTTTATACACTTTAATAATAATATCTCCTGCAGCCGAATTAACAGTTATAAAGATTATTATAAAATTTTAACTTTTCTTATTCATCCTTTTTTTAATTAATATCTTTATTTCTTTTTCTAAATTAATAAAAATATAAACTATTTTATTAAACAAATGTTTTAGTTAAAATTATAAAACTCATAAATATCATACCTCCTATACATGCAACAAAAAATATTATTTCTACTACAATTAAAAATATTCGAGTATTTTTATAAGTTTTTAAAATTTTAGCAAATAAAGGACTTTTTTTACTTAAATCTTGAATAATTTTAATCTTATCAGAATACATTATAACCAAAAAATACAATATAATATTTCAAACACTGATTAATGATATAACAGAAAAAATAAAAACCATTGCTGAAAAATTATACAACATAAAATTCAAATCTACTCCCTCTACTGCGACTGGTACTACTCCTCCTATTATAGTACCACTTAATTCAATACCAACATATTTAAATAATTCAATCAAAAACATATTCTTTTTTTATTTATTTTATAAATTTATTCAATTTTCATTATTGTTTCCTGTAATAAATGTGGGGTTACATTTTGTTATATTATATTAATAGGGTGCTTAACCAAGATTGCACTCCTCCAGGACTAGTAAAAATTTAAGTTATTAATTAAATATAATTTTTTGTATTTGTATTTTATACATACCCTCTATGATACGAGTAAAGAGAATTGAACTCTTACGATCTATAATCACGAGTTCCTAAAACTCGCCTGGCTACCTAATTTCAGCATACTCGTAAAAGCATAGTTTAGTTCTTACTCCCCGAGTAAGTTATTATCTTCTTTAAGAGAAAGGTCTATACTTAATTTAACCCCCCTCTTTTGCATTTGATTTGTTTTAATTTTTTCTTAATATTAAGGATAAACCTAATGAACTTTTGCCTGCGGCTGTCCACAGCAGCTTAACGGGTATTCTGATGGACTAAAAATAAGAAATCACAACCAACCTTTTCTTTTTATTATTGTTTGTTTTCTTAGTTTACTTAGTTTACTTAGTTTAGCATTTGAATTTAAATTTAACTTTTGCCCTTGTTTCAATTGCTAATTTAAGTTTAGTCTCTGTTGCATTTTCTTATTATTATAATTATCACAGAAGAATAAAACACGAATTGAACTAGTATTTTTAGAGTTACTATTTGAGCTGTTGACAGCAGCAGCACAAGAGCCAAATGTTCTAAAGTAAGGTCTAAGGTCTAAGGTCTAAGGTCTAAGGTCTAAGGTCTAAGGTCTAAGGTCCTTTGTCTTGTAAAAAAAAGTGAGAGAAAAAAGGGGGTTCAATCACTTAATTTAGTAGTTAGCCCCTAAGGGGGGTCCGTACAATCCTGATGGAAATTACCTTGTGGTAAATACCCGTAGATTTTAGGCTTTTATTGCTTCCTCCTTAAGGAGTAGTACACTCTTCACCGGAACTCAGCATAATTATTCTTTAATTGAGGAACTACTTCTTCAGAACCCTTTTGTTATTTTTGTTTTGTTTTTACGCCTTCTCGCATTCGATTAAAAAGAAAATATAAACTTAGTAGTTATTATTTACTTAACTTTTTTCTCCTTTTATTTCATTTGTACGAGCGGGTTTATTCATTAATATAACAATAACATTCATAGTTTAACTAGCGTATTAAAAAACAACAAGATTTATGTAACGCTATATCTAAATAAAATTAACACTAATTTTGAATCAAAAGTACGAACAAAGAGACTTGAACTCTTAAGGGATACTCCCACTTCTGCTTAAGAGAAGATTGTTTACCAATTTCAACACGTTCGTTTTCCCAATATCCCCTCGCTTACGAGTTTGTTAGAATCGTTATAACATTTGGCAATTTGCCATTGGGGTGGTCTTTTATTCAGTGCAGCGATTTAAGCAATTACCCTATGGTTTCCCTGTTGTTCTTATATTTACTTTGTGCCCAGTTGTTGCTTACCTGGCTGTTACCAGCAGCCAGCAGCTATTGCCAATTGCCTATTACACAGTTGCCAGTTTCACAGTTACCCAGTTTCACAGTTACCCAGTTTAACTGTTGCCTATTGCCAAGTTGTTGCTTACCCAGTTGCCAGTTTCACAGTTGTTGCTTTTGCTGCTGCTGTTGACAGCTGCGGCACAAGCGATTACGCTATTTCACAGTTGTCGCTTACGCGGTTGCACAGTTGCCTTTTTTTGTCTTATTTTTACTGTTGCATTTTTTGTCTTATTTTTATCTTTATCATGATCACAGAATAACAACGAATTTAAGTTTTGTCTTAGAGTTACTTGTGCATTTGTAGTTACTATTATAACCATAAGAACGAAATGAACTTTTTCCTTTGCCAAACTCAACTCACAAAAAAAGAACAGATGCTCTTCTCCTCCCCCCCGTAAGGGGATGATGAGCCTTGCCTAGGCAAGAGGCAATTATTAAAATAAGAATACAACCCCGCGCACCTATTGTTCTTAGAGTTATTAAAATCAAAATACAAACCCTGTAGGTCACAAGAAAGTGAAGCAAAGGCCGCTGCGCAATAGCCCGCCTGGGGTGTTTTTGTTTGTGTTGTATTTTTTAATTAAGTTTAAGGGATAAAGTAATCGAAACTTTGTCTACATTGTGTAAAAATGTCGCTACAGCCACTCAGCTAATCCCCTTATAAATTTTGAGCTCAGAAACTTAATTTAGCTGAATTTAGAAATTTATTTTTAAAAGAGCTTAGCATTTAGGCACTCCATCAGAGGGAACCACACAGCAAAAGGACTTAAACCACTAAAAATGATAATTAAATATAAATATTCTTATTTTTATTCTTATTTTTATATTTATATTTTTATTTGTATTAGGTTCTTACCTTCAACAAATGCTCTTCATTTTTATCGCAAATGCAAAGGGGGGGTTATTAATAAATTCAAATTATTCCTTAAATATAGTATTTTGTTTGTTTTTGTTTTTTGTTTGTTTTGTTTTCTTTAGTTAGTGAATTATTTTCTTTATAATTTTATTTTTTCTATTTTTCTTATTTTTTTTATTCAACCTTTTATTTTTGCTATTTGTGATCTCTTAACTTAAATTATAAACTAAACAGCTGTCATACTCAGGCATAAAATTAAACTATCTTAATAGGTCTTAAGAGGGTTTGAACCTCTGTAGAAAGTATTAACAGTACTTCGCTTAAACCGCTCAGCCATAAGACCTTTATTATTAAGTTTCTTTACTAATCGAATATAATATAATTTAGTTTAGCCCCCGCCCCATTACCCATTTGTCCCATTGCCCAATTGCCCAATTGCCCATTTGCCAAATTGCCATTTGCAACTGTTATTTTTATTTTAATTTGTCTTTTTCTGCTTTGTTTTTAACTTTTTCTTAATTCAAATTCACTGTAATATTCTATTATCTTTCAAGTTTATTTGTTCGTACCCCTAGTGTTTTAATTTCCTCAGCCAGGACCACAATATCGCTGGAAAAGACCCTTACAAGTTTTGTCATTAGTTAAATAAAAAAGTAAGTACCATAAGGGGAGGTCAATACCAGCATGTATTAAATTACCAGCAAGAGGTAAATACAATTGTCCTGAGGGATGTTTAAGTTTTATATCTTATCTTATATTATATATAGTTAGTAATTAATTACCTATATTATGAAGACCTCTTATACTTATAATAGAGATTCAACTCAAATTTCATTAAAACCCAGGCTATATTAATAGGGAATAAAAATTAATAAAAATACGACTATCTACTATGACTAATACTAAGACTTGCTATCCTACGGACTATCCTACGGACTATCCTACGGACTATCCTACGGACTACGCTACTAAAACTAAAAACTTATAAAAATTATAAAAACTAATAAAAACTTAGAAATACTTATATAAAAATATAAATTTAAATTTAAGCATACAAAAGGTTATTACTAAAAAGGGGGGCAGCATAGTCAGTATTCCACATAATAATAATAATAAAAAGAGGCAGAGGCCACACTTAGAATAATCGAATATAAACTGAAAAATAACTTTATAAGTTTTACTAATCGCGTAAGCAACAACTATTAAATGAGAGAGACACGACTCGAACATGCAACTTCTTACTCCCAAAGTAAGCTCCTTATCCAATTAGGATACTCCCTCTTAAACCTCTTAAATAAAATAAGTAATAATTTACTCATTTCATGAGTAGGTCTAATAACAAAAGGAAAAAGGGCAAAAACTTAATTTCGTGTTTTATTCTTTTGTGATCCTGATAAGCCTGATAAGTATAAAAATAAGAAAAAATGCAACAATAAAAATAATAACAGAGATGTCTATCCATGTCTTACAAAATCTGTAAAAAGACTAATTGTAATCTAAAAATTCTAAAATTCTAAAATTCTAAAATTCTAAAAATTCTAAAGGGGTTTAAAGTTTTTATTTTCCAGCAGCACTTTCCAGTACGGCTACCTTGCTATGACTTTTGAGATGTCATTCAAATTGGTTAATCGAAACTAAAAATATTTTAACAAAAGAGTTATTAGTCTATAAAATTTAATTATAATAATTTAATTATATCAAATTTCAGTATAACAACACCAAATTCTGATAGTTTACAACTAATCTTTTTCCTTTTATTCAAAGGAACGACTCAAGTAGTATTTACTAGAAAAAGGCTAAATAAATTTAATTTAAAAATAGAATACCATTTATATTAAAATTTTTAAACGTATATTTTGTAAAGTATAGATTTCGCTGCGATTTCCCCTTATCCGAACTCCGCCCCAGCGACAGACAGTTAGTACATCCCGAATGCATTGCTTCACCGTTGCAGTACTGATCAACGATTACTCGAAATTCCTTCTTCATGTTGCCGAGTTACAGGCAACAATTCGATATTATATATTCCCATAATTTTCTTTAATGATTAGCTCTTCCTTTTTTCTAATTTATAAATAATAAATAAATATAATAATCTAGAATCAGTTTTGCATCACTTTGTAAAAATTCTATGTAGCACGTTGATAGCCCACAACAGTTTGGGTCATAACGACTTGTCTTAGCCCCCAATGAAATATTTAAAGATCATAAATCGTTAAGTATAAATTAACAATAGGGATTTCGTCCGTTAGTGGAGTTAACCTCACTCCTCACGATACGGACTTACGACAGCCATGCAACACCTGTATCCCAATCCAAATAAGATTGGATATTTGCAAGTTGTGGTAAGGTTGTACGCGTAATCTCGCATTAAATAACATGCTTCACTTCGTTTGCTTCGAGACCGACTAATTTTTTTGTTTTCAGTTTTGCAACCGTACTCTCAAGGCGGAATGGTTATCGCGTTAACATCGTTACCACTTTTAATAAAATAATAACTACCATTCATCGTTGACAGTGAGAGGTACCTGGGTATCAAATCCTAATCCCTGTTCTCACCTTCGTTCCTCAGCGTCAATCATTATTGGATAAAAAGTCTTCACTTTTAGTATTCCACTTAGTATCTACGGATATCGCCCCTACTCTAAGCATTATTTGGCTTATCCTCTTTATGATTCTATCTTCTAGTAATCCTACCCTATACTAAATACAAACCCTTAATTGCATATTACAATGAGTAAATTTACAAATTGTTTGACATTAGAGCTTTTTTATAGACAGGGGTTTTAGAAGCTGCCTACTAACCCTTTACGCCTGTTTAGGACGACTAACGTTCGCGTTTCTGGTGTTACCGAGTCTTCTGGCACCAGTTTTTTAGACAACACTTATAGTAAGGTAATATCATTTTTTTTCCCTTACGTTATCACATAAGCACTTATTAGGTGTTTTGTGATTTCAGTTAGCTAGTTCACTCTTTCGAGCATTGACTAAGATTCTTGACTGCAGATTGCATAAGCAATTTGGGGCTTTTCATTCCCAATGTGGCCACCTGTTCTTTCAAATATGGCTATTGATCGTAGGCTTGGTAGGCCATTACCCCACCAACTACCATAAACAAAATAAATCGACTCTTATAGTAGAAACTTTCCTTTTTTTATAATTAAGCATAAATTACGCTTTAAAAAAGCTTATCCCCTATTTAAGAGGTCTATAAGGTATCTTATTTATCATTACTCACCTTTACACCTTATTCTATACTTATTATTAAATTTTTCTAGAATAATAGATTCGCATGTCTTAAAACTACTGAAAAACGTTCAATCAGAACCAAAATTAAATTCTTCCAACTGTTTAGACTATAAAAATAATAATAATATTTTATAATCGTATTTTATTTGCTTAGCGCAATATTTCTTATCTTCTTTTATTAATATAAATTACATCCATATGTAAATAACCTCTTTGGGCTTTTCATTTAAAATGCTACAGAATTTATTTCTCAATAATATACACCTCCCACCAGGGCCTCTTGCCTTTGGGGTTGTTGTTATGTTGTTGTCCTGCGGAGTGTACACAATAACACAACATAAAGCATAGGTTTCCTTTTGCCTCTCCTGTAGCCTTGTAGCACAAACAACACCTCTCTCTTACTTGCCGTTACTATTAATAGTTACAACAGTAGCACCCGTTACTCGCCAGGGCCCTTTGTTCGTTATAAGAAGGGTTCGTTATAAACATGGGTGGTCCTTGCTTTTTATTTCTTATTTTTAGTCATCCTAATACAAACTAAAACCACGCTTGCGCAAGCGAGTATTTTTCAGGTGTCAACAGCAGTTGCTTTTTTTTTTTGTTTATGTTTTTGTTTAGTTTTTAGTTTTTTATTTGTTATATTTAATTTTGTTTGTTTTGGGGTTTTAATTCCTCTATCCTCCTGACCTAATTCTGCGTATTGCATTGGATACTTTAATTATAGTATACTATTGTATAATATTTTATATTTGATACCTATACTAGTTTGTATTATATAATAGTATTCATATTTGCAAAATTTCTATAGAAGATACTTTATTTTTGTATAAGATACATTATGTACTATATCTACTATACATACTTATTTTTCTATATATTATTTATATAAGACTCTGTATTATATTTAGTACAACCCCTGTTATGTACTTTATATTTTTATAATAGAGAATATTGTAGTATAGGATATTATATTAGTATACAGAATAAGTACTATATACTTATATAATTTTATTAATAGCTTAATTTATGGAAGAATAAGAGAGATGAGAAAAATGAGATGAAATGAGATGAGAGGAGATGAGAATTATCTTAAAATATATAACATAAGTAGGCTAAGATAAGGGTAGTTTGTTAATAATTCATAGTAGTTTGTTAATAAATACATAGTATTCTCAGAATAGTATTTTAAAAATACACTTAATTTAGTTTATTAAATTTTTCTAATTAATGGTGTATAGTAGGTTATTCAATTATTCAATTCAATTCAATTCTAATATTTTATACTAGCGATACTAGTTCTAGTTGTGGGCTGCGAAAGCAGGTATTAGATTTGCTATATTGGTCCTAGATTACATACTCTTATGTTAGGATTCACTGTCTTAGATTAAATCCATATTTCTCTAAGTGAAGGTAGTGTAGTGGCGGTCCCTCTGTGAAAAATAATTACTCTTACTTCTATTAAGACTTATATTAGGACTAATAAGAGTAATAACAGTATAACAAGAGTAGGACTCTCTGATATAAGAGCTTTGAGGTATAGTGAATAAATTCTATTTAATTGCTAGCGAATTGCTAGCATATCTAATACTAAATCGAATACTAAATCGAATACTAAATCGAATACTAAATCTAAATCTAACTCGAGGTACCGTTGTATAAAAAGGTAACAGACAGATTTTAATTTTTACACTTCACATAAGTATTCTAAGAGTAAGGTAGTTAATATTTTAATTATAGGTAAGAAATATATATATATATATAAGAAACGTAGAGGTGGTGCTATGGTATGGTTTTGGTATAATAGTAATTATTTAACGAGACGTAGTGTTAAGGGTTAAGTGGAATATTAGCATTAGCATAAGATTTATTGTGAATATTTGTAGAAAGATTAAAGTTAAAATTTACCTATAGACATAGAATAGAATAGTCTAGTATCCCTCTTATTACTATAGAGGTAAAAGTATTTGTATGGTTAGTGAATTATCAACATGTTTATAACTAGATTAAGTCTATTAAGTCTATTAAGGCTATTAAAAAGTAAAAAGGGTATAGCAACCTATTGTATTATGTATTGGTTTTCTATTTTATTTTTCTAATAAAGTAAGAGACTTTCTTGAGGTGTCCTCTTATATTGTCCTGTGTTTGCACTGTGCTTGCACTTGGTCATAAAACCATATGAGAAAATACTTAATAATTGGGAATCTTTATTGCTAGATACTAATTGTGATTTTTTCTTGGTAATATGTAGGAATGAAGTAGTAGAGCTTTTGTAAGAGGCAAGAGGTAATATTTTAGGTTATTTACGGACCTTATAAGAAGAAGGGTACTTAGTTTACTAAATTTTATCTGATGTAAGGGATGCAATCGTTTCAGTCTTTTTAGAAGGTTAAGGGATAAATTTTATTACTAAAAAAGCATAAGTAATATTAAGTAATATTAAGAAATATTAAGAGGAATACTAAGATTAAGTAAAGGTGCAGTGTTAGTAGCTGAAAAGGCTGTAGTTCTTAATAGTATATAGTCGTATATAATCGTAAATTTCAATGTATTATTAAGTTAGTACATACTATTATTCCTGTGATTTTTAATAGTATTTAAATTATCTAATTGTATTTAAATTATCTTGTATAAGTATAAGTAACTATAAGAAGTTATCTATTCTATGTGAACTATATTTAATTTCTCTTGTATAAGTATCTATAATATCTAAACTATGTGATTGACTGTTATAACAGAGTGCTAGCTACTATCTAACTTTCTAACTAAAGTAAAGTTAATTAAACTCTTAAGTAGGAGTAATAAGAGTCACAGAGAGAAAGTCCCGCTATACTGTAAGAAAAATAAGTAAGAGAGCAAATCCTATATTACAGAAGCAAAGCACAGTAAAGTATATAATCTTAAAGTCCAGAAACACAATCATACCGAGTGACAGAGTGTAATAAAGACATAAAAGTGTGAACACATACCGATCTTAAGTTCATAAATTAAGAAACTATTCTGTGAGGGATTAAGATATAACTAGCTAAGTAGATAAGTAAGTATGAGCGAAAGACATAACTACCTAAGTAGGTAAGAGCGAAAGACGGAGCATATAGTACGAAAGAATTTACAAAATTAACTATGTTCTTCCTATGTGAGCTATAGTACCTTATACTTTAATTTTTATTTATAACATCAAAATATAAATAATAAACAGTAACAGTAACTACTAAGTCTGACAGAAATAATACAATAATTTACTATTTTCATATAGATCTTTAGGACACTAATAAAGCTAGAATAGAATAGAATTAATTGACTACAGTGAGAACTAACTATGTTATAATTAACCAAACCAAATATAGAATCTAAGACAAATAGAAAATAAGGAACTAAGACAAATATTTAAGGAAATTAAGAAAATTAGAAACTAAAAATCTAAGAAATTAAGTAAAGTAACAAGAGTATTAAAGGTATAAATCTCTAATAAAATTATCTTAGAATATTAGTAAAACCTATCAAAGAATCAAAGAATTAAAGGACTCTATCAATATTAAGAGGTTGAAAATATCTAAAAAGGTTATAAACTTATTTAACTAACATTGAAAACTAAAAATAGAAAGTATTTAATTAATCATATGAGTAAGCTAGGTTAGTTAGATTCTAAGAAAGACTTTAAGGAAAGAGTCTAAATTTATTTAAGGAAAGACTAATAAGTAGGATACAAATACAAATACATATACAAATTAAGAGTCTAAGTCAAAGTCTAAGTCAGAGTCTAAAATTTAAGAAATTTTAATAAAGAGTTCGAATCCTTATAACATTGCCTACAAATAGCCTAAAAAGAATATTAGTCATTAAACATATTCTAAGTTAGAGCATAAAAAGACTAAGATAAGATAATTGCTCAAATAGAAAAGTAACAAGCAAGCAGTTGTTCGACTCTCCTAACTCATTAGCTAGAAAATAAATAAGGATTTTATAATATTATAAGTAAGGATATAAGTAAGAATATAACTAAGGATTTTAGAAAAAATTAAAGATAGAAAAAGATTAAAGATAGAACATAAATATAAGAATAGTAAGCTATAAAAAAAATAAAGATAAAGAATTGAAGTTGAAGATTCTAAAAAGGTTGTAAACCAAAACCAGAAAAAAAGGTAATAAGATAAAAACTAAGAATACAGTTGCTAAGATAGAATAATATAAAAAGAAAAGGATATTAAAAAGATAGAATTTAAGAAGTATATTAAAAAGGATATAAAAAAGATAGAATTTAAGATAGAACATAACAAAGAAAATATTTAATAGAGTGTAAGGTAATATTTTAATAAAGATTCTAACTAAATTAGACTATAACTAATTAAGTTATCTAAGGAATCAAAAAAAACAAAACAAAACAAAACAAAACAAAACTCA
>Ga0193692_1000037_pt1 | contig 39198 bp, 63 predicted proteins | sample L3a1metaG_FD_144917 | JGI IMG/M metagenome (GOLD analysis project Ga0193692, IMG submission 144917) | Soil microbial communities from a riparian zone of the East river system, Colorado, United States - L3a1 | ecosystem: Environmental > Terrestrial > Soil > Riparian zone | place: USA: East River... | reverse complement strand
CCACCTTTGAGTCGAATCCCCTCTTTTGGTCCGGACGGACTTCGGAGTTTTTGCCAATGCCGCGCCGTCCCAAAACGCCCGCCAAGGCGACTCCGCTCCGCGCCGCCAAAAAGGCGGGACTGACTGTCATAACCGGCGACTTTGCGACCGGTCGTCCGCCGCCGCCCGCCGATCTAACGGAAGCGCAAGCGGCAATCTGGCGGAGCGTTGTCGAGACGGAGCCGACCGAACTTTTCGGGACGGCGGCGACGCGGACTCTCTTGGCCGATTATTGCCGCGCCCGGGAAACGGTCGCGACCTACTCCGGGCTAGTCCAGTCGTTCGACGCGGAATGGCTTAAGACGGAGGACGGGCTTAACCGCTTCCGGTCGATATGCCGGGGGCGGGACGTCGAAGTCCGCGCCGCCGTAACCTTGGCAATGAAGCTCCGGCTTACCAATCAGTCGCGTTATGAAAAGGACGCGGCGGCGGTCGCCGGACGCAAGGTCGCCAAGGGCGCAAGGCCGTGGGAAGCGTAAGGGCCAAGACGAAGGCCAGGAGTCCACTTAACCCGCCGAAGGCTCCGACGCGGGGCGACCGTAATATCGCTTGGATAGAGCGTTATTGCGTCGTCCCGGAAGGCAAGGATATCGGCAAGCCGGTTGAACTTCGAAGCTGGCAAAAGCGCGACCTTAAAAAGATTTACGACAACCCGTCCGGGACGCGGACCGCGATTATCAGCTTCGGCAAAAAGAACGGGAAAACGTCGCTCGCGGCGTTCCTCTTGCTCTTGCATTTATGCGGGCCGGAGGCGGTTCGAAACTCCGGCATCCCGTCGACCGCGCAAAGCCGGGACCAAGCGGCGATCTTGTTCGGACTGGCGGCAAAGGTCGTCCGCCAGTCGCCCGATTTGCGGGCGGTCGTAACCGTCCGCGAGACCCGCAAAGAGCTTTATTGTTCCGAGCTTGGGACGCTTTACCGGGCGCTTAGTTCGGAGACGTCGACCGCCCAAGGCTTAAGCCCGCCGTTCGCGGTTCACGACGAACTAGGCCAAGTCCGGGGGCCGGTCTCGGAACTTTACTCGGCAATCGAAAACGCGATGGGGGCGCACGAACGCCCGTTGTCGATCATCATATCGACGCAAGCGCCGACCGATGGCGACCTATTGTCGATCTTGATTGATTACGCGCTAACCGCCGCCGACCCGACGTTCGTCGTTTCGCTCTATTGTGCCGACGACAAGGTCGACCCGTTTTCGGTTAAGGCAATCCGCCAAGCGAACCCGGCTTACGGCGACTTTCTGAATCCCAACGAAGTTAAGCGGCAAGCGTCGAACGCGAAGGCGTTGCCGTCGCAAGAGCCGCTTTTTCGTAACTACACTTTGAACCAGCGAGTCGACAAATCGACGCCGTTTGTTTCGAAGTCGGTTTGGCTCAAAAACGGCGACGAACCCGCCGCCGATTGGGGGACCGCCGAAGTCTATTCGGGCTTGGACTTGGCGTCGACGAACGACCTAACGGCGCACGTTGCGATTGCACAAACGGAGCCGGACCGTTGGGACGTCAAGTCGACCTTTTGGCTCCCGGGCGCGAACCTAAAAGAGAAAGCCCGCGCCGACCGCGTCCCTTACGATCTTTGGCACGAGGCCGGATATCTGGCGACGACGCCCGGGCTATCAGTGGAATACGAATGGGTCGCCGCGCAGCTTTTCGCGTTCGACCAGTCGCATAACTGGAAACGTTGCGCCTTCGACCGTTGGGCGATGAAGTTCCTTCGCCCTTGGCTCTTGAAGGCGGGATTTACCGACGCCCGTTTGGACGAACTTTTCGTCGAGTTTGGACAAGGCTTCCGGAGCTTTTCGCCCGCCCTTCGCGACGAAGAGTCGGTCCTACTCCAAGGCAAGGCGCGGCATGGGAATCACCCGGTCCTAGCGATGTGCGCCGCGAACGCGGTCGTTACGACGGACCCGGCTGGAGGACGCAAATTGAACAAGGCGAAAAGCGCCGGACGCATCGACGGACTCGTCGCGCTAACAATGGCGTTCGGCGTTGCTCCGGTCGGCGAAACGGTCGAACCTAGGGTCGATCTGGACGAATGGGTCCGGGCGGTCGCCGTATGAGCGCCGCCCTTCCCGCCCGTCCGCCGAGCTTGGCGGCGTATGTCCGGACCGTCGTCGACGCGCTGGTCCGGCTCCCGTCGTCCGGGAAAACGATTATCCCGATTGGACAGGACGGCGGGCTAGGCCAGTTCGCCGGACCAGCAACCGGCGTCGCCATTAGCCGCGAGGACGGAAACAACTTCCGGATGAACCAAGTAACGGTCGCCGAGTTTGCCGACCGGTTCGCCATCGGGACCGCCGCCGCGCTTACCTTGTCCGCCGTTTGGGCTTGCGTGAATCTCTTGTCCGGGACCATCGCGAGCCTTCCGCTAATGGTCTATCGCGGGAAGGACGGGAAGCGCGTCGTCGCCTCCGATCATCCGTTATATTATTTGCTCCACGATAGCCCGAACGTCGACCAAACCGCTTTAGACTTTTGGGACTTTGTCGCCGCGACAATCGAGCTTCGCGGCAACGGTTACGCCGAGATTACGCGGACCAGCGACGGACGCCCGGTCGCGCTCGGCGTTCCGCTTGCGCCCGAACTGGTCGACGTCACCCGGACCAAGGCCGGACCGCTGGAATACCGGGTCCGCAATATCGACGGTTCGGAGCGCGTGATTCCGCAAAGCCGAATGCTTCATATCCGGGGCTTCGGCGGCAACCCATTGGGCGGGCTTTCGACGCTCACGTTTGCGCGGTCGACCATCGCGGCGGCAATGACGACCAACGCCGCCAGCCAAGCGACGTTCGGAAACGGCATCCGGACTAACGGCGCGTTCGTTTCCGAGCATCCTTTGACTAAAATTCAGATGGACGAAGTCGACGAGACGCTAAACGAAAAATACGCCGGGGCGATGAACGCGGGCCGTCCTTTAATCCTAAATCACGGGATGAAGTGGCAACCGATTTCGATGAATCCCGAGGACGCCCAAATGCTCGAATCCCGGGCTTACGGCGTCGAAGAGATTTGCCGCTTTTTCGGCGTCCCGCCGTTTATGATTGGACACACTCAAAAGTCGACCAGTTGGGGAACCGGGCTAGAACAGCAAACCCTAGGCTTTCAAAAGTTCACGCTCCGCCGCCGCTTGAAGCGGATAGAGATGGCGCTGGAAAAACAGCTTTTAACGGCGGTCGAAAAACAGTCCGGGCTTACCATCGAATTCAATATCGACGGCTTGCTTCGCGGCGATAGCAAGAGCCGAGCGGACTCCTACCAGTCCGGGATTCAAAACGGATATTATACGATTAACGAAGTCCGGGCTTGGGAGAATCTCCCGCCCGTCGACGGCGGCGATATCGCCCGCGTTCAAATGCAAAACCAACCTGTCGACGGCTCCGGCTCGGCAACGACCGAAACGCCGCCGCCCGCCAGCGAAGAGGATTCAACCGATGAAGCTAGCGCGTAGGGACTTCACGTTCGAACTAAAGGCGGTCGACGGCGACGCCGAGACCGGCACAATCGAAGGCTATGCGTCGACGTTCGGCGGCGCTCCCGATGCTTACGGCGACGTTATCGCGCCGGGAGCCTTCGCCGAAAGCCTTGCCGCGCACCGTCGCGCCGGGACGTCGCCGCTAATGCTTTGGGGACACGAGTCCTTTAACCCGCCGATTGGCAATTGGACCGAACTTGCCGAGGACGGGAAAGGGCTTTGGGTTAAGGGCGATATCGACCTAGCCGACCCGATGGGGGCGCGGGTTTACCGGGCGCTTAAGCGCAAGGCGATGAAGGGCTTAAGCATCGGTTACGAGTCCAAGGATTCGGAGACCGACCCGAAGCGCCCGGGCGTCCGCATCTTGAAGCAAGTCGACCTTTGGGAAGTCTCGCCAGTCAACTTCCCGGCGCAACCGCGAGCGTCGGTCGACACTGTGAAAAGCCATTTAGCGGGCGGCGGGTTGCCGTCGCTCCGCGAATTCGAAGAGACCCTAAGGGAGTTAGGGTTTTCGAACAGCCAAGCCAAAGGCGTCGCGTCGAAGGGCTTGGCCGATTTGCTCCGGAGGGAGTCCGGGGCGAACAACCCGTCCGCCGATTTTTGGTCGGCGCTTAAGGGCTAACGCCCGCTTCACAAACAAGGACTCTTGAGATGAAAAACACCCTCTCGCGGGGAACGTCTCCGCTTGCCTTAACGCTTGGCGCAATGACTCCCGCCGAGCGCCGCGCCGGTCGCTATTTGCGCGGTCCGGACCATCCGACCGACGGCGGCGAAAAGTCCGCCGCCGATCTTGCCAAGGAAGTCCGGGCGGACTTCGAAAAGCGGTTCGACGAAGTCAAAGCGATTGCGACCGACGCCGTCGCCAAGGCGACCGCCGCCGAGACCATGACGGAAGCCGAAAAGGCCAAGGCGGACGAAGCCCTTACCGGGCTTAACGAAGCCAAGGCGCGGCTTACCGAACTGGAGCAAAAGGCGGCGGGCGAACGCGGCTCCGACGAACCGAAGACTCCCCGGACTCCGGGTTATCGGTTCATCGAGGACGAAGCCGTTAAGTCGTTCCTTGCCAGTCCTTCGGGCGGCAAGTCGGTTAGCGTCGACGTTAAGGCCATCATCGGCGGCGGAACCGCCGACGTTATGGGCGCGGCTGGCGACTTGGTCGTCCCGGACCGTGGGGCGTTGCTGGTCCCGCCAGTTCGCAACCTTACCGTTCGCGACTTGCTGACTCCGGGCCGGACGTCGTCGTCGTCTATCCAGTATCCGCAAGAGACTGGTTACACGAACGCGGCGGGAACGGTCGCCGAGGACGGCACCTTGAAGCCGCAAAGCGATCTTAAGTTCGACCTTAAGACGTCGCCGGTTACGACAATCGCGCATTGGGTTCTCGCGACCCGGCAAATCTTGGACGACGTCCCGATGCTCCAGTCGTATATCGACGGGCGGCTTCGTTACGGTCTCCAATATGCCGAAGAACTCCAGTTGCTTCACGGCGACGGGACGGGCGTAAACCTTAACGGGATTTACACCCAAGCGACCGCCATCGGCGACCCGGGGCTTATGGCGGCGGCGACGAAGTTGGACGTCTTGCGCTTCGCCATGCTTACCGCTTCGCTTGCCGAATATCCGGCGACCGGAATCGTTCTCCATCCGACCGATTGGGCGTCGATTGAGATGCTTAAGGATTCGACGGGCCGCTACATTATCGGCGACCCGAAGAGCGAAGCCGCCGCCCGCGTTTGGGGGCTTCCGGTTGTCGCAACGCAAGCGATGATTTTGGATAAGTTCCTTGTCGGCGCGTTCAAGGCCGGAGCGCAAATCTTCGACCGCCAAAACGCGACCGTCGAATTGTCGACGGAGGACTCCGACAACTTCCGCAAGAACCTTGTTACCTTGCTCGCGGAAGAGCGGTTGGCGCTGGCGGTCTATCGTCCCGCCGCGTTCGTTAAGGGCGACTTTAGCGACACGATCACGGCGCTTGCGACCTAGTCCGAAGCACCCGTCGCGAGGCGGGTAATAACGGCCCGGGGGGAGCCGAGCGCAGCAATCCCCCCAACCTTTCCAACCCGGAGGACTCCCCGATGATCGACGCCACACAACCGCCCGAACCGCCCGTCCCCGACGACGACGACCCGACCGAAGGCGACACGCCGGAGGACGACGCCGACGCCGCCGCCGACGACCAGCAACCCGAACCGGAAGGCCCGTCCGATGATTAAGAGCGCCCCCGAAAATAAGGACGGTCGCGCCGCCGCCCGCTCCGAGGAAAAACCCCCGGAGCCGGGACCGGACGGCGTCGTCCATATCATGCAAGAGGAGATGCAAGCGGAGATGGAGGCGGCGGAAGGCGTCCCGGATTACGGCATCGAAGAGAAAGCCGAACCCTTCGTTATCCACTTCGAAGAGTTGCGCTTGAAAGGCGAAGCCATCGCCGACGCGGTCGCCGCTTACGACGGTCCCAAGGTCGACACCGGGCTTCCCGAACCGGAAGAGCCGCCGCTAGGCGGCAAGCCGCCCGAACCGCCGCTCGGCGGCGAAGGCCGCTCCAGCGACGGCAAACCCAAGCCGACGCAAATGCCAGCCGACAAGCGCGGACGGCGCTAACCCGATGGCGTCGCCGCCGCCCCTAGTCGAGCCGGTCGATCTGGACACGGTTAAGGAATATCTCCGCGTCTTGGACGACGCGGAGGACGCCAAAATCTCGGCGATGATTCCGCGCTCCCGGCTATGGGTCGAAGAGCATACCGGACTCGCGCTGATTAAGCGGTCGTTTTCCGAAGTCCGGTCGCCACGCGGCGGCGTCCTTCGCTTGTCCCGGGGGCCGCTAATCACGGTCGACGGTTGCACCTATCCGGACGGCGACGGCGCGTCCCAAGACTTCACGCCGAGCGCGACGCCGCCGTCGACCAAACTTGAAGGCTCTTGGCCGTCCGCGTCCGGCCCGTTCGTTGTCACCTATACGGCGGGCGTCGAACCCGGGACGGAGGACGCCCGCTTAATCGGCGCGATGCTGGCACTTATCGAAGGCGAATATTCGGCGGGCTTTGCCTATCCCGACGACGCCATAACCAGCGCGACCAATTGCCTATTTTATATGAAGTTCGTCGCGCCATGATGGCGACCGGCAACTTCGACCGGAAGGTCGTTATCGTGACTCCGGTCGACCCGACGACGACCGACGAATGGAACGAAGCGACCGGCCCGGAGCCGACCCGCGTCGAAGCATGGGCGGCAATCCGGACCGCGCCCGGGACGGAGCGTTTCCAGTCGTCGGAAAACTTGGCGCTTGCGCCCTTGCGGTTCTTTTTCCGCTGGCGGGCGGGACTGGTTAAGCCGACCAGTTCCATCGAATACGACGGGCTGGTTTACGACGTTAAATCGGTCGAAGAGATTAACCGCCGCCAGCTTTTGCAAGTCGCGGCAATCGCCCGGGTCGCGAGCGCGGAAGCCGCCTAAGTGGCGCGGGTCCGTTCCGAACTGGTCGGGATGCAAGAGACCCGCGAAGCCATCGCCGAGTTTACGAAGTCGGTCCAACGTTCGGTCGGTCGGCGGGCGCTCTTAATCCCGGCGCATATCATCGGAGCGCGGGCGCAATCGAACGCGCCGGTTTCAACCCGTCCCGACGACCCGACGCCGGGAAGTCTAAAGGCTTCGTTTCAAATCGTCCGGGGAACCGGTCGGCAAAATATGGCGCTAGCCCGGGTCGCGATTTTGTTCGTCGACCCTGCGGCGGTTCCGACCGAATACGGAACGACCAAAATGTCCGCGCAACCTTGGTTCCGGCCCGCCATCCAAGCCATGACTCCCGCCGCGCAAGCCGCCTTCGAAACGGAGCTTGTCCGCGAAGTCGACAAAGCCGCCGAGAAAGCCGCCCGCAAATCGAAAGCCGTCGCCGGATGATGCTTGGACCCGCCATCATCGCCCGACTGGAGGCGGACCCGAACGTTACCGCGCTGGTCGACGACCGCGTTTATTGGCTGGTCCGCCCGCAAGGCTCCCCGCTCCCGGCGCTGGTCGTCCAGATTATCAGCGAAGAGCGGACGCAACACCTAAAGGGCTTCGACGACGCCTTCGAAGCGACCGTCCAAGTCGCCGCGCAAGCCGAGCGTTATTCGCTTTCGCGGCAACTGGCGGAAGCCGCCGTCGCCGCGCTTATCGACGTCGCCGAAGTCGACGACGCGGACGGCTCCAGCGTCGTCTTTTGGCGCGGTTCGGTCGACGGTCCCCGCGACCTTGGGGGCCAAGAGGAAACCCGCTTCGTCCATCGCGCCGTCGTCGACTTGGTTATCCGTTACCGCTCCGTCGCCGCGCCGCCGCCGCCGCTGGTCCCGCTGGCGGTCGCCGACTTCAAGGCGGGCGTTTACGAACTGGACGGCGTCGCTTGCGCCTTCGACGACTTGTTCGCCGACCCGTTGCCGAACGTCGTTCCCGGCGTCGGCTGGACGCTGGCAATTGCGGCGGGCGGCACGGACTCAAATCGCGCTTATCCGAGTCCGGCATTATCGGCGGCGATGCTTGCCAATGGTTACACGGCGAAGGCGCGGGCCAAGTTCACTTCGGGCGGACCGACCGGCATCGGCGGCGGCGTTTCTTTTGCGGTCGAGCATAAGGAAGCAACCGGCTTAGGCGAGTATATCAACGTCTCATTTTATAACGACACGGACGGCACTAACGCGCTTTTCGTTTACGATTACGACCAAGACCCTATCGGTTACGATTACGACCTAGAAACCCGAACGCCGATTGCTTCCGGGACGTTGTTTTCTATCGTCGCCAGCATCTTAAAAGACGGTCTCGCAATGTCGGTCGACGGCAACCCGACGACCAGCATAACCGACCCTTGGCATCCGACCAGCATTCCCCCCGGCGCGTTTTATATTGGCGCTTTCCAAACGATGGGCGACGCCGTCGCGACGGTTGAATCGCTAACCATTTATCCGCCGCAACCGCTGGCGGATTTGCCAGCGATTAGCGGTCCCGATGGAGCCGCCCGCAAGGCGACCAGCGTTCGCCGTTCCAAGGCTCCGCGACCCGACCCGAACCGGCGTCGTCTCCGCGCTTAACCCAACTTCGTCCGCTCGGCGGTCGCGGACTTAGCAAGTCTCAAACCGAACCGCCGCCCAAGACAAAAGGAATCCTAAAATGGTCGATACGCAACTGGCCGGAATCGGCTGGGGCGGCGAGTTTTGGCTTGCCGACACTGGCGTTTCCGGAGCGCCCGGAACGCTTACGGAGCTTGTCCAAGTTAAGAGCTTCACGCTTCCCCAAGACGAAGTCGAACAAGTCGAAACGTCGCATTTGAAAAGCCCGGGACGGCGTCGCGAATATGCGCCCGGGATGATCGAGTCCGGCGAATTCGAAGTCGTCCTTAACTTCCGCGCCGGGAGCGACACGGACCAGCTAATCGCCGAGGCTTTGAACGCTGGCGATAACCGCAAGTTCAAGGCGGTTATCCCGGAGCGCGGGGTTCCCGTTTGGGACGTCGAAGGCGACTGTATCGTCGTCGGTTACGACCGAGGCGACGTTAACGTCGACGACGCGATGGAGGCGACTCTTACTTGCAAGGTAACGGGCCTCCCGACCGAAGCCGCGCACACCGGCACAAGCGCCGCGTCGCTGGCGAAAGCCGCCAAGGAAGGAAGCGCAAAGGTCTAAGCTATGGCAAACCGCATTTACGGCGAAGCCATGCTTTGCCTTTCGGACGACCGCGAGCTTACCCTTCGTTTCGACTTCGGCGCACTGGTCGAAGCGGAGGAAGCGGCGGGCGTCGGGACTCAAGAGATGATGAAGGAACTGGCCGGGGGCGGAGCGCGGCTTAAGACGGCCCGCGCCATGCTTTACGGGGCGCTTCGCTATCATCATCCCGACGTCAGTTTAGCGGAGGCTGGCGACCTTTTAATGGTCGACGGCGAAGCCATCTCCGAAGCCTTGGGTCGCGCCATGCAAGAGATGGCGGAACGGCGTTCGCCAAACCCTCCGAACGGGGCGGCGGCGAAGGGTCGCAAGCCGCCCCTTGGGACTTCGACGCGCTCTTCGCGGCATGGTGCGAAAGCGGCTTAGAACCGGACTCGTTTTTCCGGCAAACTCCCCGGACGTTCGGGCCGATCATGCGCGGGCGCGGCAAGTTCGAAGCCGAGCGTTTGGTTTTGCTGGCGCATACGACCGAAGGCTTCGCCCGGACCAAGCGGCTCCGTCCCGCCGAGCATTACCTAACGCAAAAACGCGCCGCCAAGCCGCCGCCTAGCGCGGTCGCCGCAATGTTCTCTCGCATGGCGCAAACCGGACTCGCGGTCGCCGTCCGCAAAATCCCCGCAAAGGAACGAAAAGACTATGGCCGGAGCAACGCTAGGCTTCCTTAAGTTCGTCCTTGGCTTCGATACCATCTCTTTCAAAAAGGGAATGAGCGAAGCCGACCGCGAGCTTGCGAAACTGTCCAGCAAGTTCAAAAAGTTCGGCGCTTCGATGGCGGACCTTGGCAAGTCTATGTCCATCTCTTTAACCGCGCCGTTGGTCGCGTTCGCGGCGATGGGAATCAAGGAAGCCCGGGAAACCGAAGTCGCCTTGTCCAAGGTGAAAAACGCGCTCGCGCAAACCGGCGCGGTCGCCAAGCAAACCGCGCCGCAATTGAAAGCCGCCGCCGACGCCTTCGAAGCGAAGAGCCTTTACGAAGCCGACCAAATCCTAAGCGACGTCACCGCGAACTTGCTTCGCTTCGGAAAAATCCTTCCCGAAAACTTCCAAGCCGCGCAGCAAGCCGCCGTCGATCTGGCGGCGGCGACCGGGAAGGATTTGTCGGCGGCGTCGATTGCGGTCGGCAAGGCGTTGCAAGACCCGGTTAAGGGAATGAAGGCGCTTAAGGACGTCGGCATTACGCTAACCGACGCGCAAAAAAAGGTCGTCGCGCAAATGGTCGCGACCGGCGACGCCGCGAAGATTCAATCGACCATCTTGGGCTTGCTCGCCAGCAAGACGCACGACGCCGCTTTAGCCGCGCAAAACTCCGACCCGTATAACCAGCTTTCCGACGCGATTAAGAATCTCGGCGAACAATTTGGAACGGCGCTCTTGCCGTATCTCAAAGCGACGGCGGACAACCTAACCAGCGTAACGACCGCGTTCACGAATCTAAACGGACCGGCGAAGGACATAATCGTAACGCTTGGCCTTATGGTCGCGCTTACCGGGCCGGTCCTTTACTTGTTCGGCAACATTATCAAAATCGCGTCCGGGTTCCGGGTTCTAACGCTTTTCGCGGCGGGCTTAACCGCCGTCTCCGTTGGCGAAGGCGCGGCGGCAACCGGCGCTTATGCGTTGGGCGCGGCGCTTAATGTCGCGCTAGGTCCGATTGCCTTGGCGACGGCGGCGGCTTGGGCGCTTTATGAAGCGTTCGAAGCGTTCCCGAAGTTGAAGGACGCCGTAACCGGGACCATCGCCGCGATTGCCGATTATATCGGCGGGCCGCTAATCGACGCGGCGAAAAAGGCGCACCCGATTCTAGGGGCGTTAATCGCCGCGATGGGTTGGCTGGCGTCGGGAAGCGGCAAGGGCGCGGGGAAAGTTACTAAGGCCGGACTGTTAAGCAATATCGCCGGGTCGGCTCAAGACCTTGGGGCGCAAATGCTCGGCGCGACCGGGACGCCGTCGCCGGTTATCCCGGATTTAAGCGGCGGCGGGACCGGGAGCAAAAAGACCAAGACGGCACACACGAAAACAGTCGACGCCGCGAAGGAACTGGCGAACCGCGTTAAGGCGATAACCGACCGGATTCTTCCCGCCCAAGCTGGACTCGCGCAATACGAAAAAGACTTGGCCGACCTAACCGCGCAATACGGCAAAACGTCGGACGGCGCGGACAAGCTGGCGGAAGCGATCAAGGCGCTAAACGACGAACGCGACAAGGCGCTAACGTCCGATCTTACCGACGTCCCGATGGACTTGCCGACCGGCTTCGACGTTTACGAACAAGGCGGCAACGCTTGGCGCGACGAACAAGCCATCGAACATTCGACCGAAGTTTCGATGGGAAAAATCGCCGAGATTAACAAGAACAAGACTCAAGAGATGGCGGACGCTTGGGGGAGCTTCGCGACCAGCGCAATCGAGTCCATGAAAGGCATGGTCGACGCCTTCAAGTCGGGCGATATCCTTGGCGGGATTCAAAAGCTCTTGGACGTCGTCCTTAGCCTTGTCCAAACGCTCTCAAAGGTCGGCATGATTGGCGGCGGCGGCGCGTCCGCGACAACCTCCGGCGCGACCAACGGCTTCGGCGGCTTCCGCGCTCGCGGCGGACCAGTCGTTCCCGGCAAGACTTACGGCGTCGGCGAAAACGGCCCGGAATGGTTTTCGCCCAAGCGGCGCGGGTTCATCCATCCGACCGGCAAGGAAGGCCAAGCGCAACGGCTGGTCGTCGTCCCGTCGCCTTACTTCGACGTCGTCGTCGATCATCGCGCCGCGAACGTCGCCGCGCCGATGGCGGGACAAGCGGCAATCATTGGAGTCACCGGCTCCGAAGTCCGCGCCAATCGTCGGGCGCGGCGTAACCTTTTGGCGGCTTAAATGATCGACCTTCCCGACTATCCTTCCCCGGCAAACGCCGCGCCCGCGCTGGTCGACTTCGGCGCGTTCCTAACGCCGTCGCTCGGCGGTCCGGTCCAGCGCGTCGAACGCATGGGAAGCCGGTTCAAAATCGCCGTTACAATGCCGCCGATGCTTAACCCGAAGTTGGGTCGCCAATGGGTCGCGCGGCTAATCCGGGGGAAGCAAGAGGGGGCGCGAATGGCTTGGCCGCTCCAAGGCTTCGACCCGGGAAACCCGGGCGATATCAAGGTCGCCAGCGCGGGCGCGGCGGGCCGGTCGCTTCCCGTCAAAGCGGCAACGCCGAACTATATTTTTCGCGAAGGCCAGTTCTTTAGCGTCGTCGTTACCGGGCGACATTTTCTTTACATGGTAACGGCGGAGACCATCGCGTCGGCGACCGGGACGGCGACGCTCCCAATCGAGCCGATGCTTCGGGTTTCTCCGCCCGTCGACGCCGTTTGCTGGTTCGGCAAGCCAATGGTCGAAGGCTTCATCCAAGGCCAAGAGTTCGCTTGGGAGATGGCGCTAGCGAACTTCGTCGGCATGGGCTTCGAACTAGCCGAGATGGAATAGGCGCGGCGATGGCGCTAACCGCCCCCGTCCTCTTGCTGGCCGGACTGGTCGAGATGCAATTAGCAAGCCGGACCGTCCGGCTTTGCGATGGCGGCTTCGTTAACTGGTCGGGCGTCGGCGCGTTCACTTCGAACGACGTCGCGTTCGGCACAATCGAGTCCGTCGAAAGCATCTCGGAAGGATTAACCGACGAAGCGCCCGGGGCGCGAATGACATTACTTCCCCGGTCGACCGCCGACGCGACGGACCTTTTCCAGTCCAACGCCCAAGGCCGTCCGATTAAGTTTTGGATGGCGGAAGTCGACCGCCAAACGGGCGCGGTCGTCGGGACTCCCGAACTTCTATTTTGGGGAATGGTCGACTTTATGACGCTCCGCGTCGGGCCGTCGTCGCGAGCCGTCGACGTCGAATTCGTCGCCGCCTCCGAACGCTTGTTTTTAGTCAAGGAAGGGAACGTCCTTTCGACCCGTTTCCATCAAGAGGCTTGGCCCGGAGAAAAGGGTTTCGACCATTGCACCGGGAGCGGGATTCAAGTCCCTTGGGGAGTCAACGGACCGGCTCGCGGGACGACTAACGGCGGCAACGGCGGACTCTTCGGGCGGCTCGCCAATGGCCAAACCGCATAAGCCAAAGGCGCGGAAGCCGCGCCAGCAACGGAGCCGCGTTCCCGACTTGGTTCGTCGCCAGCGGGCGTTAGCCGCGACGATGGACGCCTTCAAGGGAAAGGCGTTCGCGCTCGGCGACGCCGATTGCGTCCAGCTTGTCGCCTTTCATCTCGCCAAGATGGGACACAAGAGCTTGCCGGAGCCGCCGCCCTATTCGTCTCCGGCTGGCGTAACCAAGGCGCTTAAGGCGCTCGGCTTCGACGATCTGGAAACGCTCTTCGATAGCTTGCTCCCGCGCATTGCGCCCGCCTTCATGCTCCCCGGCGATATCGCCTTGGTTCAATCCGAAAAGGGCGCTCCCGCATGGCGGGCCGGGACCGTCGTTATTTCAGTCGGGCGCAAATGGCTTGGCTGGCATCCCGACGCCGATTGTCTCGCCATCATCCGACCGACCGTCGCCGCGCCTTTCCTTGCGGCTTGGAGGGTTTAGCTTTGTCGAAAGCCGCCAAGATTGTTTCGCAAGTCGCCGCGATAGTCGGAACGATAGTTACTATCGTCGGCGTCGTTACCGGGAATCCGGTCCTTATCGGCATCGGCGCGATTCTAAGCGCGGTCTCCGCCGTCGCGGGCGCAATCTCCGCCGCGACGGCGAAGCCTCCGGATATGCAAGGGTCGTTAAACTCCGTTGTCATTGGGCGGAACTTGCCGATTCCTTACGCCATCGGGCGAACCTATGTCGGCGGCTTTCAAGTTTACGATAACAGTAACGGCGGCGACCGCCGCGACCGCTCGCAAATTATGGTCGTCTCGGCGGCTGGTCCGATTGAAGCCTTCGAAACGTTTTTGGCCGATTATTCGCCGATTAACTTTGCGCCTTCGGCTTCGAACGTCGGCGGCGGCGACGCGGTCGGCTATTACTCCGATTATATGTTCCTTGAAGTTAAGCCCGGAAACCGTCCGGAGGCCGCGTTTACGAACTACCCGGGACGCGCCGCGCTTCGCGAATGGGACGCCAGCTATAAGCTATCGGGTTACGCCGCTTATCGGATAACCGCGAAGTTCGATAAGGAGGGCGAAAAGTATAGCTCCGGCATTCCCGCTTGGGGCGTCGTCTTTAAGGCGGTCCGGGTTTACGACCCGCGCTTCGATAGCACCTATCCGGGCGGCTCCGGGGCTTGCCGCTGGAGCGACGAAGCGACGTTCCTTTTCGGAACCGGGGCGACGCCGTCCGGCGAGAATCCAGCGATTGCCGCGCTCAATTATGCGCGGGGCCGGTTCATCGAAAAGACGGCGGCGGGCGCGGCATTGAATCCGCCCGTTAAGCTCTTGGGTTGCGGCTTCGACTTCGCGGAGATTGAAGTCGACCAGTTCGTCGAGCTTGCCAACATTTGCGACGCGAACGGCTGGAAAGCCGGAGGCCAGATTTACGAAGCGCCCGGGTCGTCCAAATGGGACAACCTAAAGCGGATTTTGCAAGCGGCGGGCGCGGAGCCGACTTGGGGCGGCGGCAAGCTCGGCGTTAAAATCTCCGCGCCGCGAACGTCGGTCGTAACCATTGGCTTGCCGGACTTGGCGGACGGCGAACTTTCGGTCCAAGCGATGAAGTCTTGGCGCGACAAAATAAATACGGTCGTCCCCCGCGTCCGGCTGGAGAATCAGCGTTGGGAATATACCCAACTCCCGGAAGTCTCGTCGTCGGTTTACGTTACCGAGGACGGCGAAGTTAAGACGACCGAAGTCCAGTTCGATCTTGTCCAGCAAGTGAATCAAGGGGCGCAACTGGCGGCTTACCAGCTAACCAACGGGCGCGAATTCGGGCCGGTCGTTTTGCCGCTCAAACCGGCGTTTATGGTTTTCCAAGTCGGCGAAGCCGTAACGCTGAATATCCCGGAGCTTGGCCTAGCAAATCAAAAGGCGATCATCTTGGGTCGGCAAATCGACCCGGCGACCGGGGCCGTCCTTTTCAGCTTGGAAAGCGAAACCGACGCAAAGCATAGCTTCGCGCTTGGACAAACGTCGACCGCGCCGCCGACGCCGACGATAACGACGCCGCAAGAGCGCGACCAAACGACCACCGTTTTAGAGCTTACCGAAACGCAAATTACGGCGCTTATCCTAAACAGTTCGACGACCGGGCTAACGCTTTCGATAACGTCGGCGGGCGTCGTTACGATCAGCAATCACAGCCGCGTTTATTCGGATAAGACGGTCGCCGTAACCGGCGCGACCGTAACGCCGACCGGGACCATCGCGGCGGGCGACAAGATAGCGATTTGGTATGACGATCAACCGCGCGTCGGCGGCGTCGTCGCTTATCAATGGGCGCGGCTCCCGGGCGGAGCCGGACAAATCGACGCTTACTTCGCTTCGTCGACGAATCCTTATCGGCACTTCGTTTGCTTGCTTATCGTCCCGACGCCCGCCGCGTCGCCCGGTTCGGGCGGCTCCGGAACTGGCGGCGGTTCGGGCGGGACTGGCGGTCCGGGCGGCGGGCTTAACCCGCCCAATGAAAACTAGGGAAGGCGACGGCATGATAAGCCCGGGTCGATACGACATTAACGCGGACCGTTGGGTCGCTTGCGTCCGGACGTTTTCGTTCGTCGCGCTGGACTTAACCGGCGCTCACGCATTCGCCCAAGTTCGGCTTAAGCCCGACCTAGGCGGCGCTCCGCTGGTTAGCCTTATCGACGCGGCGGCGAACGCCGAAGGGCTTAACGTCTTGGGCGTTACGACGTCGACCGTCGCCGACCATATCGCGGCGGGCCGGTTGTCCGAAGTCCCGCCCGGTTACACGCTAACCGATACGGTCGTCCTCTCCCAACTCCAGCTTCGAATCAACGAAACGACAATGGAGGGACTCCCCTATCCGGGCGAACGCGGCGACGACGCGACCTTCGCTTGGGATTTACAAATGACGCCGACCGGGGGGCTTAAAGACAAGTATCTAGGCGGCGACTTTATCGTCCGCGCGGGAGTCACCCAATGAGCGACGCGACCGTCGTTATCGATTCCCACGCCGTCGTCGCTTACGCCGACGAAACGGTCGTTTCGGTCGTTATCGAAGAGTCGTCGATTCCGGTTTACGTCTCCGGAGCGCAAGGTCCGTCCGGGGGGCCGATAGGACCGACCGGGCCGCAAGGCGTTCCCGGACCAGTCGGACCAGTCGGACCAGTCGGGCCGGTCGGACCGAAGGGCGACACTGGCGCGACCGGCGCGGCTTCGACCGTTCCCGGACCAACCGGGCCGAAGGGCGACAAGGGCGACAAGGGCGACACTGGCGCGGCGTCGACGGTTCCGGGGCCGACCGGACCCGTTGGTCCCGTTGGTCCGGTCGGACCGGTCGGACCAGCTTCGACCGTTCCCGGACCGAAAGGCGACAAGGGCGATAGCGGCGTCGTCTCGGATGGCGATAAGGGCGACGTCGTCGTTTCGGGCGGCGGCAATGTTTACACGGTTGAAACCGCAACGCCCGCCGACGGGACGTTCGACGTTGCTGGTCGAATCGTTGCGAGCAACGAGATTATAACGTCCGGAGCGAACGGGGCGCTTTGGGTTTACACCCGGACAACCGGCGAGAATTGGGCGCTATTCAATAGCGGCGGGTCGCTCAATTTCTATACCGCTGGTTATGGCATTACGGCGACGCTAACGCCGACCGGTCTAACGGTCCCGCATGAAGCCTACGGGCCAAGCTGGTCGGCTAATATGCAAGTCCCGACTAAGAACGCCGTTTATGCGAAGATTCAATCGCTCGGCTCCGGCATAAGCGACGGCGATAAGGGCGACGTCGTCGTCGGCGGCGGCGGCGCGACGCTCACGGTCGAAAGCGCGACGCCAGCGGACGGCACGTTCGACGTTACCGGGAAAGTCCTAGCGACGAACGGCTTAACGTCGAATTCCATTCCGCTCTTTTCGACGACCGCCCGCAATCCGCCCGTTACCATCTTTGAAGGCGGCGGTTACAATTGGGGGCTAGAGCTAGGCCATAACGGGACGGCGTTCGCGACCCGCGTTGTTTGCGCCGATAGCGGCGTCGTTACGATTAGCGCCGCTCCGACCGGCGCGACGTTGCAATCGCAATTCGTCGACCTTGCGACGTTTAGCGCGGCGGGCTTGGCGCTCCCGGCTGGCAAGACGATAACGGTCGGCGGCGTTCCGGTCGGCGGATTGACGGACGGCGATAAGGGCGACGTCGTCGTCGGCGGCGGCGGCGCGACGCTCACGGTCGAAAGCGCGACGCCCGCCGATGGAAGTTTCGACGTCGCCGGGAACCTAGTCGTTACGGCGACAAATCCGATTGCACACTTGAAGGGACCGACCGGCTCCGCCGAGCTTCGCTTTACGTCGGTCGTCGGCGTTAGCTCGATAACCGGAACGAACGTCGGGCTTTCGTTTAACACCGTTGGCGAACACAATTTTTTAACGGACGGCTTCAACCGCTATTCGATTAACGACTTCGGCTTTAACTGGTTTAACGGCGCGGGCGTCTCGCAAATGACGCTCACGCTCGGCAACCCGGCGCTAACAATCAAGGGCGCGGCGGGGACGATTCCATACTTAACTTTGGACGGATTGAACCCGAACCTCCGGCTTAAAGGCGACCCCGTCAGCAGCTATTATGTCGGCATCAACTTTGACTCCGCTTACGGCGCGGATAGCCTAACGATTAGCGGCTATAACGGTTGTTCGCTTAACATTAAGGGCGGCGCTTATATCTTCAATTATAACGGCGCGGAGGCGGCTTATTTTAATAGCGCCGGGGCGCTTGTCGCTCACGGCGGAATCACCGCGCTAGGCGCAGCTTATAACTTTGGTCCCAACGCGGGAATGACCGCCGCCGACTGTTACCTTCAATTGCAAGCGACGAACTTTTATAATTTTGTCGTCTTTAAGAGCGCGGGCGGTTCGGGCGGAGCGATGGTCGACGACGGCGCGTTTTACACGGTTAACAAGCAACTAAACTTCCGCTTCACCAACGGACTCACGTTTAACGATACAGCCGGGAGCGTCCCTTACGGCGGGATAAATGCGCTCGGCATGAACTTGGCGGCGGGCTTGGGATTCATGGTCGGCGGCGTCAAAGTCGTCGGCGCACAAGGCGCTTTGATTGCGAACGCGGCGAACGCGGCGGCGGCTCCGACCAAGGCGGAGTTCGACGCGCTGGTCGCCAAGTTCAACGCCTTGCTAGACCGGGTCCGGGCGCACGGCTTGATTGCAACGACCGCCCTTAAGTCCGCGCCGGAGCCGAAGCCCGCGAACTTGCCGCCGATGATTCCGCCGCCGCCGCCGCCGCCGATTCCGTTTCCCGCCGACCCGGACGCGCCGCCGCCGCCCGACGCGCCGAGCATGGCGAAGCGGGCCGCATGAACGACCGGCGCGACTGGCGGGAACCGGTCGCGGTCGCCCTTCCCTTCGTCGTCTTTGGCTTGCTGGTTATCGCGGTCGCCGGTTCCGCCTTCGGAGCCGCCCGCTTGTTAGGATTCCGCCATGCGTAACGCGAACCGGTCGCCGGACCCGCTGATTCCGATTCTCTTGGCGATGGCGACGCTTGTTATCGTCGTCGCGGTTCTCTTGCTGGCCTAGGACCGCCTCCGGCGCTCGCCTAGCGCACTTCCCGACAATTTGGTCCCGAGATAGCCCGGACGCTTTCGCGAGCGTCCTAGGGCTTTTTTTGCGCGTCCATTACTTCGGCAACGGAGCGCATTCCGGCGATGAATAATTGAAGCTCCCGCCAAAGCGCCGGGGCGCGGGTCTCTAGGTCCGCGAGACCGGTCCCGATTCCATCGGCGGGCCATACGACGACGCCCCCGGCGAAGAGATGCGCGTTAAGCCGGTCGAAGGCCGGTCGCCAGTAATAGCGGGCTAAGGCTAGGTCGCCGTCGCAAAGGAAGGCGGAGTCCGCCATGCTTGGCGCTCGCTTCGTCACAATGCCGACCGCGTTCGGCTCCCCCCGGGCTTCGCGGGCTTGTCCGCCAAAGCCGGAGCCGCCGAGATTGTCGCCGAAAACGAAGAGCCATTCCGGGTTAGCGCGGATAAGCTCGCGGTCGTAACGCTGGACTTCCTTTAACGGCATGGTCGGACTCCTATGGCTTCCGCTTGTCGGCGTTCCGTATCTTAATCCGACCGGGAAGCATTGGGTCGCGGCTCGGCGCGTTGCGGGCCATAAGCCGCGCCCGGAGCATCGCCAAGGCGGCTTCGTGACCGACGACCGCTTCGTCCCAAGTCGACCAACGCCATTGGTAGCGCCGGTCGGCGTCGAAAGCCATCGTTTCGAAAACCAGCGGCGGGCCGGTCCGCCCGAAGCTACGGTCTAAGCCGAGAAAAACGGTCGACACCGAAACGCCGGGGGCGACTTCGGTCGAAGCGACGCAGCGGTCGCCGAAGCGGTCGCCGCCGAAAACTTCGGTCGACCAAGCGATAAGGTCGGCGTCGCTCCGGACCGGGAACGGTTCGACGCTATGGTCCGCGCGAAGCCGATAGTAACGCGGGCCGGTCATGGTTCGACCTTGCGGACGACCAGTTCGAAGCGGTCGCCGTCCCGCGTCGTTACAAAAATAACGCCCTTGTTAATCTCTAGGGCCGCGAGCCGGGGGCCGTCCGACGTTGCTAAAAACGCGGTCGGTTCTTCGGCGAGGATTGCGAAGAGCTTTCCAGCTAGCGCCATCTCCGGCCAAGTCGGCTCCGTCACTGGTCGGACTCGTCGGGCGGCGCGTCGCCTTCATGCGTCGGGAGATAGCCGGTCGCCTTGCAATGCTCCCAAAAGCCTAGGGCGTCGGCGTCGTCCCCTATCCGACGCCATTCGCCATCCCCCCGGAACTGCCCGGGGCCGGGACGCTTAAGCCACTTGGCGGGGGCGCTCACTTGCCTATCCGATGGACGGCGGAGAGGAAGCCGCCTTCCTCTATCGTAAACCGCAAGTTCGACCCGAGCCGCGCCTTCGCCTTGTTAAGAATCCCGATGGCGGCTTCGACGCTTACGGCTTGCTTCGGGAACTGGAGGGTTATTGGCTTGTCGCGAAGCGCGTCGACCGGCTCGGCGGCGGGACGGGCGGCGGGCGCGGCGGTCTCCCGCGCTTCGACCGGCTCCGGCTGGTCGTCCTCCGGCTCCGGCTCCGGGTCCGACTGGCGGGCGACGAAGCCGGTCGGCAAGGTCGCGGCTGGCAACTGGAAAACCAGTTCGTCGCCGTTGTCCTTATAGAGCCGCAAGCCTTCCGCCGTAAACGTCCCAAGCGTCCCAAGCGCCGCGACGACGCCGCGCCCATATTGGAGTTTCCAGCCCGCCCCCGGCGCGGGAGAGAAGCCTTTAACGAAGCCGTAATGGCTGGAGCCATCGGCGGGAAGCTCCGACCGCTTAAGCGATAGCAACGGCGGCGCGGCTAGGTCCGGGCTGGCGATTAGCTCGGCGGTCCAAACGCCGGTCGCCTTGTCGTCCTTCGTCTTGAACCGCGCCAAGAGCGGCGACCGGCGAGGGAAGGAAACCATAAGCGACTTTTCGTTTAATGTGAGCGACGCCGGGAAGCGGTCGCTTATGCGCTTGGACCGCTTACGCTCCGGCAAAGGCTCCGCGCCTAGCTCTTTCATTGTCTTGCGGAAGTCGCGAACCGCGTTTTTAGGAGCGCGGAAGTCGCTCGGCGTTCGCGGGACCGTTAGGAAGCGGGAAGTCCCGTTCTTTTCGAAGAGCATTCGGGAATGCCGCCCGCCGCTTTCGTCTAGCTCCATCCGGACTCCCGGATAGTGTTTAAGTTCGCGTTCGACCGCTCGGACGACTGGATTCGCGTTCATGCTTCGACTCCCGGAAGTTATCCACAACTCGCGAATATGGGGGGGGATTGCTCCCCTTTGTCAAGCCCGGACGCAAAAGAGCCGGACTAGGCTTGCGACCTAATCCGGCTCCGGCGTTCGTTAATAAGGGACGGCTTAAACCCCCGGTTAACGCTTCCCCTCCAGCTTCGCCAAAAGCTCCCAAAACCGCTCCGCGTTGTCGCGGGTCGCTTTCTCCGCGACGTCCTCCGTCGCCCAAAATTGGGCGGCGGCATGGTCGCAAAACCGGGCGGCAATCCCCAAGGCGTCGCGGGCCGTTATCAAGTCGACCCAATTTAGCTTCGCGCTCACTTGCCGCCCGCCTCCGGCTGGACCGGCTTCGCATAGCGGGGGGAGAGGGTCCGCTTCGGCTTGGCGGCAAGCGTCGGCGTTGGCTTCGGGACCAGCGTCGGCTTCGGCTTCGCCAGCCGGACGCCCGCCAGCAAGAGCAAGCAACGGATGGCGACCCGGGACGGGCCGGAGATGGGCCGCTTTTCGCGCTCCCAATTGCGGACCGAGTCCTTTCCGAAGTTGCCTTCTAGCTCCAGCTTGTCGGCTAGCTCTTGCTGAGTCAGTCCAAGGGCTTCGCGGGCGGCGCGGACGGTCTCGCCGTCCCATGCGCCAGTCGGGAGATTAAGCATTCGTCGTTCCTTTCAAGATGGCGACTTCCGCCCGGAGGCGTTCGGTTTCCGCAATGCGGGCGGCGTTGCGGTCGTTCGGGTCGACCGTCGCGTCCCGCCCAAGCAAGGCGGACGCGCGGTCGAAGGCTTCCGCCAGCCGGGGCGAAGGCTCGCGCCCTTTCCCCATACCGGCGAGCATGGTCGACGCGGCGACGCAAACGGCGGCTAGCGTCTCTTCTAGTTCGGTCTCCCGGTTCATGCTTCCGACTCCTCTTCGTCGTCGCCGTCCGCGTCCTCTTCGTCCTCTTCGTCGTCGCCCAAGTCGGCGACGTCGAACTTGTCCGCCCATGCTTCCCGCTTGGCTTCGATAGCGGCGACTTCGGCGGCTTGCTCGGCGGGGCTAAGGGCGGCGAACCGGGCGGCGTCGCGGGCGGTCTCCGCCTTGGCTTCCGCTAGGGCGGCGTCCTCCATCTCGGCGAAGATGTCGCCAAGGTTTTCGAAGCCGCCAGCGGCGGCGCGGCGGGCGGCGTCCTCCGCGACCTTGTTTTCCATCCGCTCGGAAAGCCGGTCCAGTTCGTCGGCGTCGAAGCGAAGGCAATAAGCCGGGTCGCCGCCATGCTCCAAGACGCGGACCTTTTCGCCGTCCCAAGTTACCGAGACGGTCCGGCCATGAAGGGCGCGATAGGCGGCTTCGTAACGCGCCATCCGGGCGACGACCGGCTTCGGCTTGGCGGCTGGAGCCGGGGCGGCTTCGCGGGCGGCGCGGCTCTCTTCGACGAAGTCATAAGCCTTAAGGACGGTTACGTTCGCGCCTTTCCAAAAGGCGTCGACCTTAAGCAACCCCTTAGCTTCAAGCCCGCGAAGCGCGGCGGACGAAACGGTCGCGACCGAGTCCCGGACCGCTTGGGGGGCGACGTTCGCGGTATAGCCGGACGTTAGGACTAGGACGGTCCGTCCGACATACTGGTTAAGGTAGAGCATGGCTTCGACTTGGTTCGGGGTGAGCTTCATTAAACTAGCCTTTCGAATCGCGGGCCGAACTGGTCCGCTTCAAGCCCGAAGGGCTAGCGGGTCTCTGACCCTTTCACAAGGCTTTTTTGAGTCCGCTAGAGTCCGCACAGAGTCCGCACGACAAAAAATCACAAATGAAAAAATGGCGGATAACTGCGGCAAACGACGATCACTAAACGGGAACCGGCTTTCGGGAGTCCGGACATAGAAAACCCCCGAAAAACCGGAGTTTTCCGAGGGTTTCTAAGGGCGGCTCCGGCAAGATTCGAACTTGCGACCTTTGGTTTAGGAAACGAACCTAGGGCGGCGGAAAACCGCCATTTATCGCCCTAGAGTCCGCTTTGAGTCCGCATCACGTTTGGCTTTAGCCGAAAAGCGCCGCTTCGGAAGCCCGGGCGATTGCCGCGTCCGCCGCGTCGTCGGCGATAAGATGGCCGTAACGGTCCATCGTTAGTTCGATAGTCGAATGGCCTAGCCAAGTCTGGAGCCGCTTAAGGTCGACCCGCTGGTTAATCCAAGCCGACGCCGCCGCATGGCGGAGCGCATGAAGCCCGAACCGCGCCCGCATGATGGGAGCGCCGCGCTTGTCCTTTTTGCCGGTCGGGTCGCAAACGCCCGCCGCGATCTGGAGCGGATAGAAACCGCGCTTAAGCAAGTTCTCCGGGCGCTGGACGCAACCGAGCTTCGACGGGAAGGCCAAGCCTTCCGCCGACACTGGCGACCGAAGGAACCAAGCCCGGAGGACGGAGACGAGCATCGGCGGGACCGGGACCGTCCGGCGTCCCGCGTCCGACTTCGGCGAGTCCAAGACTCCCCATTGGTCGGCGCGTTGGTCGACCGTTATCGTCCCGCCCCTAAGGTCGACGTCGGACCGGCGAAGGCCGCGAAGCTCCGACGACCGGAGACCCGCAAAGACGGCGGTTAGGACGAGCGGATAAAGGTCGGGGAACTTGGCTTCCGCCGTTTCGATGATGGCGCGAAGCTCCGCCTTGGTCGGGATGGCGACCTTAGCCTTGTGCCGCTTCCCGGTCGGGACCGTTACGCCGATTGCGACATTTTGGCGGACCAGTCCGCGAGCCATTGCGTCCTTAAGGATGGACCGGAACGTCGTTAGCACCCGCGCCGCCATTGTCCGCGACCGGCCCGACTTAATCAGCGTTTCGGCGAACTTGTTAACCGCTGGCATTGTCAGAGTCGCCAGCTTTTCCGCGCCCATAAGCGGGACGATATGACAGTCGATATAGCTGGAATAAGCGTTCGTCGTCGACCGCTCCAAGTCCCGGAGCTTGCGCCCGTCGAGATAGAGCTTCGCCGCTTCCGCAACCGTTAGGCTGGTCGACTCCGGCGTATGAACGCCCGCGACGACTTCGGCTTCGACCTTAATCCGGAAGGCTTCGGCGTCCCGCTTTTTGGCGAATTGCTTGGACCGTTCCTTTCCTTCGGCGTCCCGGTAACGGACCTGATAGGATTCCGCGCCGTCTTGTTCGCGCTTTTTGATCGTTGCCATTGTTCTAGCCTTTCGAATCGCGGTCGGTTGTCGTCCGCTCTAGGGCGAAGCCCTAGCGGGTCTCCGACCCGTCCGCAACCCCCGCGAACAAATCGTCTAGGTCGGCTTGCCGCGCCCAAAGCTCCGCGCCCTTCCGGCCTAGGCGGCTAACCGGGATAACCCCCGCTTCGATCATCCGGTAAACCGTCACCCGGGAAACCGGCTTCCCGCCGATAAGGCGGCGGTTCAGATAAACCCGGATGGCTTCCGCGCCGCGAAGCAAGCCGCCAGTTGGTTCGACGTCGGTCGGCATGGCCTAACCCTTCCCGTTCGTTGGCTGGTCGAAAAGCATCCGGCGAAGCTGGTCGAGCGTCGGACGCATAAGGTCGCCGTTCAAAGTGGCGAACGCCCGGGCGTCGTCCCGGATGATGGCGTCGAACTTGGCGACTTCCTCCGCCAGCATATCCCGCCAATGAATAGAGTCCCGGAGCCGCGCCTTAACCCGCTCCAAGTCGGCGCTAACGACGGCGGGCGCTTCGGACGCCATCCTAGGACGCCTTCGGATTGGGCGGCGTCAACCGCTTGCGAGCCTTGGCGAATTCGACGTCGACCAGCGCGGCTAAGTTCGGGTCCATCGAAGCAAGGTCGAGTCCGGCCATATTCTCCAGCGTCTTAAAGTCGACCAGCAAGTCGCAAGCCCGGGCGCGGGCGATAAAGCCGTCCGCCAAAAGCTCTTCGTCCGTCTTGGTAATGCCGACGTCGTCCTTCGGCGCGGCGTCAATCTCGGCGGGCGTCGCCTCCGGCTCCGGCTGGTCGTCGTCCTTATGCTCCGGGGGCGCGGTCGGCTTGGCTTCCGGGACCGGGCGGCTCTTCGGCTTGGGCGGCGTCCCGGGCGGATAGCTCGGCTCCGGCTCCGGCGTCGGCGTCGGCTCCGGCAAGGCTTCGCCGGTCTCCGGGTCGAAGGCTTCGCCCTTGTCGACAAGCGGCGTCGGCGGGTCCGACCGGCGCGAGTCCAGCAAGGCGACCGCGCTCTTCGCCGCGCGGGCTATTTCCTCCGCTTCGACGTCGACTAGGGCAATGTCGCCGAATTGCGGCAACGTCTTGGCATGGCGGCGAAGGACGCTCTTTTTTGCCATCTCCGGGAACCAGTCGCGCCACGGTCCTTTAGGCTCGCGCGGCTCGCCTTTATGGTCGAACTTGGCTCCGGTTTGGCTTGCTTCCCGGACGCGGTCCAGTTCGCCGCGACCCATAACTTCGAAGCTCTTGGTCCCGTCGACGAACGTCGCGACCGAATAAACGGCGGCGATATCGGCGTCCGTCGTCACGACGTCCGGGTCGACGCCCTTAATCGGCTTATGGCGAAGCGTCGGCTCGGAACCGGCTTCGTAAACGAAAAGCCCGCGCTCAATCTCTTGGCGATAGACGACGTCGACTTCGAGCTTCCGAATGTCGGGACTTTGCCGGACCTTTTTAAGAATCCCCGCGACCATCGGGAGATATTGCGCCAAGCGAACGTCGCTCCAGCCGTCCGGACCCTTAACCCGCGTCTTAAACGGGATGATGGCGGCTTCGGTCCCGTCCGGAAGCAAGCCGTCTTGCGCGGCTTTCATGCAAGACGTTAGGAAAGAACGGCGGTCGCAAGCCAAAAGGTCCGGGTTTTTATGGACCGCGAACAAGATAACGCTTTGGAGCTTGTCCGCCGAGATGTGCGACGGAAGGACCATCCGGAATTCTTCGGCGCGGTCCTCTAGTTGCTGGCGGAGTTTCGCGAGCCGGACGGCTTCGTCCGACTGGCGGACGGCGGGGGCGGTCTCGGTTGTCATGCTGCTATCATCCTTTCCGGTTGGCGGCGGCGGGCTTCGAAAAAACGGTTCGGAGGCGGGGGCCAAGGCAAAAGGTCCGCTTGGGGAATCCAAAAGGCTTCCGGACGATTGTTCCCGGTCGGGTTTCCCCAATAGCGGGGGACCATTGCGTCGAAGCCGTAAAGCCAACCGACGACCCAAAGGCCCGGAGGCTTGCCGACGACCAAAATATAAACGCGGCGGGGCTTGTCGGTCGGATGCAAGCAAAGTCGAGCGGTTAGCCATTCCGAAGTCCGGACGTCATGCGGTCCGGCGTCGGTCGCGGCGAAGTCGCCGACGTCGCCATTCCAATAGACGTTCGCGAGCTTGGCGACCGCCAGTTCGCCCGCCGCGCCGAGAATATGGGCCGTTAAGGCGTTTTCACGACTGAGTCCGCGACTGTCATAGTCGCCGCGCTCTAGGTTCGTCGCGAGCCGCGCCTTGCCGACGTTGGTCGCGTTAAGGACTTCGGTCGGCGTCAAATGGACCGGGATTGCGAACGGCGCGACCATTACCGGACCGCCGCCTTCGTCGCGGCAAAGATACGGACGCCAGCAATCCGGCGAGCGCCGCCGCGAACTTGCGCCCGGACGACCTTGTCCATCGCCGCCAAAACGTCGGGATGGCGACGGATGGCGATAGGCAACTTGCCATAATCGACGACGTCGAAGCTCCAGCTTTCCCGGGCGGACGCCTTCGCGCCATAGTCGCCGAGCGCGGCGGCGTCGTTCGCCGCGACCCAATCGTCCAGCCGGTCGCGGACCAGCGCGACGGCGGCGTCCATCGGCGCGACCAGCGCGTCCGCCTTGGACTTAAGCGCCCGGGTCGCCGTCAAAAGCGGACGGTTCAAGGTCTCGCGTTCGGCTTCGATAGCCTTGGCCGCGTCGCGGGCCATTGCGACCAAGTCCGCCGCCTTCCCGGCGTCCTCCGGGCTTTCCAGCGGGTCCGGGCTGGCGTCGGCGCTGGCGACGATCTGGCGGACGCGGTCGTCCAGTTCCTTCGCCGCGATGGCGACGTCGAAGTCGAACGTTATCCGGTCCTCTAGCGGCGGCGCGTTATGATGGCGGTCGGCGGCGGGCCAAGGCTTAACGTCGTGGATTGCGTCGGACGGCATGGTCGGACTCCTTCCTTAAAACGGCGGCGGCGCGACGGCCCGGTCGATTGGGCGATACGGGTCGAAGTAAGGGTCGCCCGGGTCCAGCGTCCGGGACCGGTCGACGATATGGCGATATTGGGCGAAGCTAATCGGGTCGCGGGCGCACCCGGGCCAAAAGCGCGACGCTTCGACGACTTCGCCGCCGTTAATCCGGGCGAACCATTTGGAGGCGCGGTCCATCGGTTCGCCGGTCTCCGGGTCCAGCGGCGGGCCGAACCAAATCAGCAAGGCGACGGGCGGGCCGTCCTTAACGAAGCGGGTCCGATAGACGCCGCGAACCGGGACGTCCGGGTCGAACGCCGGTCCGCTCTTGGCGCGGACGCCTCCGGTCCGGGCGCGGGCCATTAGCTCCGGTTGTCCGCAAGGCGGCAAATGATGGCGCGGGCGTCGTCGACCGCCGCTTCGAAGGCGACAAAGGTCGGCGCGGTTAGCAGCGCGACCAGCGCGTCGCGCATGGCCGGAGCTTCCGCCATCAAAAGCCCGTTTTCCCAACCCGGGAGCCGAGCCGTTTCGAAAAGCATCGCCAGCGACCGCCCGGTCGCGCCGATCACGAAAAGCCGTTGCGGCGGCGACGACGCCCGCCATAGTTGCCAGCGACCCGGCGACGCCTCCGGCAAGGCCGGGAGCTTCAAGACTGGCGGCGAGACCATTAGTTCGCCCGGTCGCGGCGCGACGGCGGCGCTTCGAAAGTCGCTATCGGCGGGCGGTCCTTCGGGTCCGGCCATGCCAACGCCGCCGCCGCCTTGTGGCCCATGCCGTAACCGATAAGCCAAGCCGTCGCGTCCGGCGTTCCGGGCGGAAACGGACAATTAAGTTCCGCCATCAGCAAGGCAAGAATCGGGTCGGTTAGGTCGTCGGTCGCCACGGTCGCCCCCTTTGGAGTCGATTTGGAAACCGCGATTCGTGGGGTGATTTATCCCCCGGCGCAACCGAAGGAGTCTAGTTTTCGACGTCCCTTTGGGAGACTTGTTTAATCAGCGTTAATCGAAAAGACGGCGGCGCGATCTTAACTAACGTCCGGAAGCGCCGCCCGCCGCATCGAAAAGAGGACCGGAGCCGCCCAAGCTAGGACGACGTTTTCGGAGTCGAGTCCGGTCCAGTGGCGCAACGTATGAGTCCCGGCGTTCGTCCCGGGCGCTAGGGTCCGGAGATAGACCGACCCGTCCATCGTCTGCGCGACGCATTCGTCTCCGATATAGTCCAGTTCGATAACGTCGCTTTGGCGGCTGAAAAAGAGGACGTCCCCGGCGCGATGGGCGGGACGAAGCCCGTCGTCGACGACTCGGATAGCGACAATCTCCCCCAATGGCGTCGGCGGGCGCGGAACCATCATCGGATTCTTTTCGTCGACGAAGCGGACTATCCCGTTCGGTCCGACCAGTCCCGTAACCGGGATGAAGTTATCGAAAAGAAACGACGCCGGGACACCTAGGGCGGCGGCTAACTTTAGTAAGGTGCCGACGCGCGGGTCGTCGACTTTGGACATAAGGTCGCGGACCGCGCTTTCGTTTAGACCAGCGTCGCGACTTAGCTTTTTCCCGCGAAGGCCGGTTCGGTCCATCTCGCGCTCTAGCGCAACGCGGATATTCTTAATCATTCGTAGTCCTCCGAAGCGGGGGCTTATCACGTTTCTAGGAGTCTACAAAAACGATTTGCGCGGCTTGCGCGGGGGATAAATCACCCGCATTTTAAGAGAATGTCCCCGCTGCTGGTCGATATCGAAGCCTTCTGTATCGCTCGCGATATGAGCGAAGCGCGGTTCGGCGTCGAAGCTCTTGGCGATAAGCATTTCGTCCGCCAGCTTCGCGAAGGCCGCGACATTCGCTTGTCGACTCTGGACCGCGTTCGCGCCTTCATGCGGGCGCATCGGACCGCCGCCTAATGGACGGGCGCGGACCCTATTTCCCCAATCCGGGCCATGCCGCCGACCCGTCGCCGGACGGCGAAGTTTGGCCGATCTGTCTCCATCCGAAAACGCCAGCGAACACCCAAAAAATCGGCAAGGACCGCGTTCGTTGCCGCCTTTGCCGCCGCAAAATCACCCGGGAAAGCAACCGCCGTCGTCGCGATAAGGACCGCGTCCGGCCCAACGGATAGGAGGCGAACCGAATGGCTAGCCTCCAAATTAAGACCGGCTGGCCTTCAAGCAATTTAAGTCCGAACGGACGTCCGAACCGTTGGCAAAAGGCTAGCTCCATCCGGAAGGCGAAGGCCGAAGGATATTTGGCAACCGCCGCCGCCAAACCGGTCGGGTTCAAGTTCGTCGCGGACCGGCCCTTGAAGGTAACGATTCACGCTTTCCCGCCGATCAACTGGTCGCGCGGCGACGACGATAACCTTATCGCCAGCGCGAAGAGCTTTTTGGACGGCATCGCCGCCGCGCTCCGGGTCGACGACGATTGCTTCGCAATCCAGCCGGTCGACTGGTCCGACAAGTCGAAGGCCGGTCGGCTGGTTATCGAAGTCGAAGGGCCGATGGCGTGATTCGCTGGTCGACCATGCCGGACCGCATCGCCCTTGCGGTCGTCCGCGCCGAGCTTCGCCGCGCCGCCCGGACGTTCGGCGACGTCGACCGCGCCTATCTCCGCAACGAAACGGGCTTCGACCGGGACCGGCTGGAGCGGCTGATTAGCGCCGCCCGCTTGGACTTGGTCGCGAAGGAATCCGTCGCTCGCAACCTAGCGACGGAGGGGGGCGCGGACGGAAGCCGCGTCCCCCAATTGGGAAAGGGCTAGGCAATGGCAAGCAATCCGCAACGTTCGATATCAGTCTCCGAAGCCGTCCGGGCGGAAGCCTTGGCGACCGGCTATCGCCGCGAATCCTATCGCCAAGCGCCCGCGTCTATTCGCGGGCTGGTCGGTCCGACCGCTCAATTTTTTATGATCGACGACCGCGTCCGGGAGATTGCCGAGCGGCTTGGGATGGACGAAGCGTCGCGGCGGCTGGAGGCGGACCGCAAGGTCGCGACGCCGTCCGCCTTAATCCGGACCATGCGGGCCGATTGGCCGAAGCAATCCGCCGCCGTCGCCCGGTTCGCCAAGCGCGAAGGCTTGCCGCTCGGCGAAGCATGGGCGTTGCTTATCTCCGAAGCCGTCGACCGTCTCGGGAAGCGCGGTCGCCGCTAATGGCCGGGGCGCGGCTCTTGCTTGGGGATATGCGCGTCCGCTTGGCCGAGCTTGCGGACGCCAGCGTCGACGCGGTCGTAACCGACCCGCCCTATCATCTCGCCAGCATCGTTAAGCGGTTCGGGTCGCCGACCGCCGCGCCGATTAACAACGCCGACGAAAAGGCCGGGATTTGGGGACCGTATCACCGGACCAGCAAGGGCTTTTACGGCGAGCAATGGGACGGCGGCGACGTCGCGTTCGACCCGGAGACTTGGGCGGAAGTCTTGCGCGTCTTGAAGCCCGGGGGCCATTTGGTCGCGTTCGGCGCGGCTCGCAATTATCACCGGCTCGCGGTCGCGATAGAGGACGCGGGCTTCGAACTCCGCGACCTTATCGCTTGGCTTTACGGCTCCGGCTTCCCGAAAAATCACCGGACCGGGCGGACAATGGATGAAGCCGACGCCGAGCTTTGGGACGGTTGGGGAACGGCGCTTAAGCCCGCCATCGAACCGATTGCCTTGGCCCGGAAGCCATTGTCCGAAAAGTCGGTCCCGGCGAACGTCCTTCGTTGGGGAACCGGGGCGCTCAATATCGACGCTTGCCGGGTCCAGCCGGACGACGAAGCCGGGGCCGGTCGCTGGCCCGCGAACGTCGCCCATGACGGGAGCGCCAACGCCGTCCAAGGCTTCCCGACCGATTGCGCCCGTTACTTCTATTGCGCCAAGACGAGCGCCGACGAACGCGGCGTCGGGAACGATCATCCGACCGTTAAGCCGGTCGCCTTGCTTGCATGGCTTATCCGGCTGGTTACGCCCCCGGGCGGGCTGGTCGTCGACCCGTTCGTCGGTTCCGGGTCGACCGCCATCGCCGCCCATATTTGCCAACGCCCGTTCGTCGGGATTGAACTTAAGCCCGCTTATCTGGACATTGCCGAGCGCCGCCTTCGCGACCGCTCCGGCTTGTTCGTCGACCTTGTCGTCGACCGGGGAAGCGCGGCGGCGGCATAATCGAAAGGGCTAGCAAATGACGGATTCAAAAGACTTCCTCCGGCTCCATATCCCGGTCGATGGGCTGACGCCCAAGCAACGTAAGCGGGCGGTCGCGGTCGCGAACCGCATCGAAGGCAAGGTCGCCGGGATGCTTGCCAGCGGCGCGGACGTCGACCGGGTTTTGGGTTGGGTCGAAGGCTATTTCCCGGAAGAGTAAACAATGAGTTTCGACGCAATGACTTGGGCGATTCGCCAGCGGATTGAGACGCGGTCGCGGCTCTTGCTGGTCGCGCTTGCCGACCGGGCCAATAAGGACGGCTTGGCTTGGCCGTCCGTCGAATGGCTTGCCGAGTTTTGCGGCTTTCATCGAACGTCGATCATGCGCGAACTGGTCCGGCTCCAGCGGCTCCAGCTAATCGAAGATTCGGGCGGACGGCGCGGGCGGACGTCGCAAGTCAAAGTCTGGAAACTCCGCCATGCCGAGGACTCGCTTCCGCTGGTCGACCAGCGCGGCAAGCGGCTCGGCTCCCGGGCTGGAAAGAGTCGCTCTATCGGCGACACTTTGAACGGGGCGGGAAGCGTCGCACACAAGGCGACCCTTTTTAACGGGGCCAAAGGGTCGCCGCTCGGAAAGGGTTGCGCCCCCGCTACCGGTCGCAATTTGTCACAGAAAGGGTCGCGGAGCGGCGACACGGAACCTAGTAAGGAACCAGTAACTAAAGCGGATTCCGAAAAATCAGTTTTAAGGAAAGTCGCGCTCGCGTCCGATTGGCAACCGCCGACGCTCCCCAAAACCAACCGCGCCCGCCAGTTCGTCGAACGCTGGTCGCCCGCCGAACTGGCGACGCAAGTCGAACGCTTCCGCCAGCGGGCCAAGCGCGACGGCGTCGTCGCTAATCTGGAGACCGCTTGGGCGTCGCACGTTTGGCGGGTCGAACTTGGAGGCTAGGCAATGCTGGAAACACCGAACGCGACGTCGACGGCGATCTATCCGGTTACGCTCTTGCAATGCGGCGACGACCATAAGCGCCGCCCGTTCCATGTCGTTCATTGTCTCGCGAAGGACGGTTGCGCGGCGACGCTCCGGCTTTCACCCGGGAAGGCGTCCCGGCTCCCGCCCGATTGCGTCGCCAAGTTCGCCGAGCAAAAGGGCTGGCTTTGCGACAAGCGCGGTTACGCCCTTTGTCCCGATCACAAGCCCGGGGGCCGGTCCTCCATGCCGCCGCATCAAAAGCGGGCGGCGTTTATGGCAATCCGCGACCGCGACCTAGCCGCCGCCGCGTCCGGGCTAATGGGGAAGCCGAAGCCCGCCAAGCCGGTCGGCGCTCTTGCCAAGGAAGTCGCCAAGGTCCGCGCCGCGACCGCCGCCGCCAAGGAGTCCGCGCCGATGCAACATAATCAGATTGCAACTGACTTGCCGGTCCAGCCGGGGAAGCGCGAACGCCGGTCGGAAGTCGGCGCAACCGCGCTAGAGCGGCGAATGCTGGCCTTTATCGCCGCGCATCCGAACCGGATTTGGGCGGGACGCCGCGAAGCCGCGCACCGGGGCGACTTCAATATCTGGACGTTTAACGACGCCGTCGTCCGCGCCATCGCGGCGGGCGTCCTTATCGAAGAGCCGGTCGCGGGTCGCGAGCGCCGCCCGTTCCGCTGGCGGTTCGTCGATCAGTTCGACCCGCCCGCCATGCAACCCGACCAAACCGAGGAGTCCGCCATGCAAACCGAAGCCGAGACCGTCGCCGTCGTCGTCCAGCCGCCGCGAGCCGAACCGCCGCCGTCGCCGACGCTGGAGGCGAACCGGAGCATTCGCGATTATCTGGACGGACACTTCGACGACACGGCCCGCCGCTATTGCGGCGATCTTACCGACGAGACCGTCGCCAAGCGGCTCGGCGTTCCCCGGGCTTGGGTCGCGAGCATCCGGACCGCGCTTTTCGGGCCGGAGGACACGAACGAAGCCGCCGCCCGGGCCAAGGTCGACGCCGCCCAACTGGAGGCGACCGCCGCCGCCTTGAAGGACGACGCCTTGTCCATCGCCGCCCGGGCCGAAGCCTTGGAGGCGGCTTGCCAACGGTTCCTTGCTGGAAAGGGTTAAGCCATGCCGACCAACGCCGAAAAGCTCGCGGGCGTCGAACGCGAGCTAGAGCTTCGCCGCCGCGTTTATCCCAATTGGGTCGGCGACGGGCGAATGTCCCGCCGCTTCGCGGACCAGCAAATCGCGCTCTTCGAAGCCATCGCCGCCGATTACCGCGACCTTGCCGAAGGCGACCGCTTGCTTTGAACGGCGAATAGCCGGGGCGGTCCGATGATTTTAAGCCGGAGGCTCGACTCGGAACCGGAAGGGAAACCGTTATGGTCGTCCTAATCCTCTTTGTTCTCGCCTTGGCTTGCTTCCTCTTGGCGGCGTTCGGCGCGACTTCGCCCAAGGTGCAGCTATTCCCGCTCGGCGCGGCGTTCGTCGTCGCGGCGCTGATTTATCCGCAAGTCGCCTAGGGCGCATCGCCCTAGGGTTAACCCGGATTGCATAAGTCCGTCGTTATCCGGACGGTTAAATCCCCCGCATTGATCGAAGCGGCGGACTTTGCACGGAGTCCACTTTTGAGTTACGACGAAGGCAAGCGGGGCTAGTCCGCACTGGGGAAAAGGCGTTGGGAACGGATATCGACTTCCGGTTAGCGGTCTCCGAACTGGAGCGGGCGCGTCCCGACCTTGTCGGGCTTTACGTTCGCGACGTCCCTTCGCTCGGCGACTGGCGGAAGAAGTTTCGTCCCGGCTGGACGCGCCTTTCCGCGATTCACTTTTTCGCCGCCGTTTTTAACGTCGTCGTTGCGTCGGCGTCGCTGGTCCCTTGGGCTTGGCTTAACGCCGCTTGCGCCGCCGTTTCGACTGGCGGGCTTATCTTTTGCGAAAGCCGTTACCGGGCGACGACCCGCCAGCTTAACCGGCTGGCGACCGTCCAGCTTGTCCGCGACCGTTGGGGGCTTCGGGATTGAAGGCGACCGTTCGCCTATTCCGGACGTTCGACGAACTGGACCGGTTCGTCGTCGCGGTTACGACCGCGCAACGCGACGCGATGGCGGCAACCGTCGCCGCCGCGTCGATCTTTACCGACGACCGGCAACGGCTCTTGTTTTGCCGGTTTTCGGGACGCTTGTTCGCCGCCCATTGCGACACGGCGACCCGCCAGCTTTCCAACGCCCGCGACCTTGCCTTGATCGACGCCGATATCGCCGCGCTTTTTCCGCAAATCGTCGAACTGGTCGAAAGCGACTTGGTCGTCGATCTGGAATCGCTGGCACGGTTCGCCGTGCAAACCCGGGAAGGAAGCTAGGCCATGCCGCAAGCCGCGCCAATCGAAGAGCCGTTCGGCGGGACCAGTCCCGAAGGGCTGGTTTGGCTCGCGATGATGGCGACCGCGAACAATTACCTAGCGCCGGTCCCTATCGGCGGCGACAAATGGGCGGCGATAAGCCGCTTTGCTTTCACGTTCGGAATACTGGTCGGCGATATTGGCGACGATTTTGGTTATCGCGACCGTTTTTGCTATCGGGACTTGTCCGTCGCGCTGGCGGCTTTGGTCGACTGGCGTAACCGGGGGTTCGAAGGCGAGCCGATAGGCTGGCATCGTCACCCGGGAACGGGGCGGCGTTGTCCGGACGGCGACCCAACGAAGGAATACGTTAACCCATAGGCTAGGGGGTTTTTATGACTGATAACTATAACGACGACGCGGCTCGGATTTTGGCCGATGATATCGACGCTTTGCGCGTTTCGACCGCCGATATTGTCGCGGCTCACGTTTCGAACAATACGGTTGCCGTCTCCGACTTGCCGCAACTTATCGCGAACGTTTGGGGGGCGCTGGCGAAGCTCTCCCCGGTTGGAACGCCGCCCGAAGTCGCGCCGACGCCCGCCGTCCCGGTCCGCCAGTCGATTAAGCCGGATTATTTGATTTGTCTGGAGGACGGAAAAAAACTCAAAATGCTTAAGCGGCACCTAATGGCGAATTACGGACAAACGCCCGACGACTATCGCCGCCGCTGGAAACTTCCCGCCGATTATCCAATGGTCGCGCCGAACTATGCCGAGCAACGCCGCGAACTGGCCTTGGCTATCGGTCTCGGGACCAAGCGCCGGACCAACCGCAAAAAATAGGAGACAAGTTCGCGACCGGGACGATTCGGCAAAATGACTCCCCTCCACAGTCGCGAAAGGGAACGGACGCCGACTCCCCTCCGCACCCGAGCAAGGTCGAAGCAAGGCCAAGGCTCCGTTCCCGCCCCCGGCGCTAGTTTCCACGCTAGCGACCGGGGGTTCCCTTTCGGGCTTGTTCGATTAGGGCTTGTCGCCGGGTCTGAGACCCTCTAAGGCGAAGCCTTAGCGGTCGACTTCCGACCGCCGATTCGAAAGGCTAGACCCAATGACGACCGCAACCGTAACCCGCCGCCTCCAAGCCGAAGGCCATCCCGTCGAACTGGTCCGGGGAGAGGGTTATCACTATTTCGTTTTCGACGACGGCACGGCTTACGAAAGCGAAAGCGTCTATATCCCGCGCTTCCGCTCTTGGTCGGTCGACCGCTGGACCCAAGAGGGTCGCGACTTCGCCGAGACGGTCCGCGCCAAGCTGGCCGAACGCGCCGCCTTCGAAGCCGCCGTCGCCGCCGAGAAAACCGCCAAGATGAAGGGCCGCTAAGATGGCAAATCCTAACCGTTGCATGGCTCACGCGCACCGCGTCCAGTCGTCCGATTATGCGACTTATCGCGACCCGCGCGTCGCCGCCCGCGTCGCTGGCAAGGCTCGCCAAGCCGGATTCAAGGTCCGCGAAAGCCGCTTCCGCATGGGGCCGCGCGGCAAGGACGGCTGGTTCGTTAATCGCGTCTCCGTTTACTGGAACGACGGCGACGCCCGTCCCGACTTTGCGGCTTGGGAAGCCGCCGTCCGCGCCGAGATGGACGCTTAACAAATCCGACCAAACGAAAGGCTAGAACCATGACGATCAAGACGACGAGCAAATACGACGGCGGCGACGGACACGCGGGGCCAAGCGTCACCTTGGACCGTAACCCCCGGGTCGAATGTTACGACGACGCCGGGACCGACGACGGCGTCCGCATCGTTACCCTAGTCCCGGGCTTCGCGTTTCAAGACGCCGCCCAAAACGAAGGCGACGACCCGGAGGCGCGAATGGCGCTCCATAGCCGGGGCTGTCCTAGCGTCGCCGACGCGGTCCGGCATATCCGCGACGCCGAGCCGTGCAAATGCGGGCGATGCTTGGACGGCTTGCGGCGCTTGGCCCGGGCCGGATAAAAGCGGGCGTCCGGCTACGGACCTACGGGAAGGCTCTCGGCGGAAACGTCGGGGGCCTTTTTCGTATGTGTCGCTTTATGCTTGCGAGCGGGTCCAAGACCCTCTAAGGCGGAGCCTTAGAGCGGACCACTTCGGACCGCGATTCGCAAAGGCTAGTTAAATGACCAACCGCTTCGACCTTTACACCGCCGCCGCCATCAACGCCCTTAACGCGGGCTTCACTTCGAAGGCTGGAGCCAAGCAAGCCGCCGCCGACGTAACCCGGGCTTACCAAGTTCTTGAGCGCGAACTGGCGGACGCTTGCTTGGCAATGCCGCGCGACGATAACGACCAAATGGTCGACGCCGTTAGCGCCGTTTATTGGGACGTCCCGTCCTATCCGCATCAGTTCAAGGCCAAGCATGGCGACCTTATCCGCGCCGCCTTCGGCGACCGCTTCGACGATCTTATCGCCAAAGCCGACGAGCTGGTCGCGCTCCGCGTCGCCATCTTGGCCGCGCCGGTCGTCGGTCCCATGAAGGACGAAGCCAAAGTCCAAGCCGCCCGCATCGTCGAAAGCATCAAGGCCCGGATGGACCGCCTTAACGTCCGCTATCTGGAGGCAATCGACCTAACGACCGTTTTCGAAGATGGCTTCACCATGAAGGGGCTTTCCGCCAATTCGCACTATGTCACTAACGACCACGGAACGACCTTCCTCCGGACCTATTTTTTCCTCTTCGGCAAGCTCACTCCGCTTAACCTTATCCTTGCCGCCGCCGAGGAAGCCCGCCGCCAATCCGAAGCGGAGGGCCGCTAGGATGGACGCGACGGAAGTTTACTTCGGGAGCCGCGACGCGCTCCAAGCCGAAGTCGGTTTGCTCCCCTGCTACGCCGAGCGATATCAAGTCGCCGCCTTCGGTCCCAACGGCGAGGAATTCACCCCCGAAGGCGCGACGACCAAGTCCGGGCTTAAGGCGTTGGTCGCGGACTATCGCCGCCTGTTTCCAGCCGCCCGGTTTATCGCGGTCGCTTGAAGCTCTAGGACGCCCAACGCGGGCCAAAAAGAAACCCCCGGGACCGCGAGGCTCCGGGGGTTTTGCTTTGGACGCTGGCGGGCCGTTTACGACGGTTTGTTCGCGCCCGAGCATTGGTATTCGATTGTTACCAGCGTCCGGAGACAATTGCCGTAACCGTTGGTCGCTTGGCATTGCGTCACCGCGCCGCCGAACGGCTCGGCTTCCGTATATCCCCACGCTTGGCAACGCTGGCGGGCCGCGACCAACGCCGACGCCGCGTCGACCCGGGGCTTTTCAAATAGGCCAAACTCATACGCGAGCTTAACCGTCCCGTCCGCTCGGCTCCCGCCGACCGGAACCAGCGTCTTATTCACGGCACAAGCCGCAAGCGCGAGCATCGCCGCGCCGATAACCAGTCTCTTCATGTGAGTCCCTTCCCCTGTCCCAAAGTGGACTCCCGGCCATTGGCCCGGAGCGGGGGATATTTCAACTCTAACAAAAGCAAACCCCCGCGCCGAGGCTAGGCGACGCGGGGGAGTCTTCCGGGAAGGGCGACGAAAGGAAACGCGCCCTAGCCGAAAGTTAAGGTAATGCTGGCGGCTACTCAACTCCGGCAAATCACCCCATGCTTAAGCGATGCTTGGCCCGACTCTCCCGCTCCCCGAACAAGCCGACCGTTGGGCGGCGCTCCGTTGCCAGTCGGCCCGGACCCTAGACCTAGCCCTAGGGCTTGCCGCCAAGGGCTTCGGCGGCTGGTCGCCAAGCGCCGCCGTCCGCTTCCGCATCCCGCGCAAGCGCAAGACGGAGCTAAGGACCGTCGCGCTCTTGCCGTCGTTCGTCTTTGTCCCGTTCGATCACGCCGACGCCGCCGTCGACCTTGGCCTAGCCGGGTCCGTCCCGCGCTCTTGGCCCTTCCTTTTCAATGGCGACCGCCCGCAAGTCCCGGTCGACCAACTGGTCGCCATGCAAGCCCTAGACCCGCGCAAGGTCGCCGAACTGTTTAGGCCGGGGGAAAAGGTCCGCGTCGTCGTCGGGCCATTGCGCGGGCTGGTCGGCGTCGTCCTTAGCCGCAAGGGCCGCGACCGCTGGTTGGTCGATATCGACGGACGGCGCGTCTTGGTCCCGAGTTTCCTTATCGTCGCCGTTACCTTACAAACGCCGCCAAGTTCGACGCCGAGCGGGCGTCCATAGGGGAGAGAGTCGGGGTTCGGTCCGGGAGACCAACCGCCCTTCCCGCGATGGAGAGGAGTCCACAGTGGCCCGCTCCGAATGCCGCCGCATTGGCTCAAAGGCTCCAGCCATGAACGAACGAGTCCGGGGAAGGCTCGGCGTTGCCAACCGCCTTCGTCGCTTACACAACGAACCACTATGCCGAGACTGTAAGTCGGCGGGCTTGGTCCGCGCCGCAACCGTCGTCGATCATATCATCCCGCTAGCCCTTGGCGGCTCCGACCGCGACGACAACGTCCGGAGCCTTTGCGCTGACTGTCACCGGGTCCGGACCGCCGAGCAATTTGGACACAAACTCAAACGCGCGACCGGCTTCGACGGCTGGCCCGCCTAGCTGGACACCCTCCGGGGGGGGGGGAAGTCCAAAAGTTGCCAAGTTTCGCCAAGCGGACAC
>Ga0193692_1000036_pt1 | contig 39547 bp, 61 predicted proteins | sample L3a1metaG_FD_144917 | JGI IMG/M metagenome (GOLD analysis project Ga0193692, IMG submission 144917) | Soil microbial communities from a riparian zone of the East river system, Colorado, United States - L3a1 | ecosystem: Environmental > Terrestrial > Soil > Riparian zone | place: USA: East River... | reverse complement strand
AATCAAGCTGGTGGGGGTGTTGGTATAAATGGAGCTTCAAATATTTTAAATCAAAATCAAATTGATAGCAACGCCAATAATTCGCAAATGGCTCAGATTATTGCCGAGGCCGTGGCTGTTGGTGCCGAGGCTGGAACTGCAAAAGGTTCACAAAATGGAATTAAGAGTTTAAGTGATGATCGTAAAGTGATGGCAGATGCGAAGTTTTAATAAGAAAGTAAAAACAATAATTAAAAAAGGGATTGACCCTGTTAAAATAGGCGTTTATAATTTTAAACACCCTGATTCACAAACAGAGGGTTTAGCTATTGAGAGAAAAAATACGTGTGTTGGTTGTGAGATGTATGTTGATGAACCTATTTTTTTTTTAGAGTAGAAGACCCTCGAATTGTGGAGTTATCAAATAAAATGTGTGATGATTGCGGTTGCACATTGTCCTATAAATTAAGACAGTCAATTGTGAAGTGTGAGAGATGGCAAAGGTAGCTGACTATTTAAGTAAAAACATGGGAGTTGTAAAAACATTGGTTAAAATTGGAAAGATGCCGTTATCTGTTATGTCAGATTACGACATCTTTAGGAGTTGGCAAGCAACTGAATATGAAAAATCCCAAATGCAACGGTATAAAACTGTTGCTAAAAATTTCAAAGTATCTGAACGAACCGTTATACGTGCCGTTTCAGAAATGAAAAAGAATATTTAATACTTTGGCGTGCCACCAAAACAATAAGATTCATTTTTATTTATTTCTGCATACTTAGAAGCGGAAACCTCTTTTGTTCCATAGTCAGATAATGTAAAATAATAGATGTATTTATCATTTTCAAAAACACGGTGTTTGTCTGTTACTACGTGACATTCCTCTTTGTTTGGATTATCATCATCTTTAGAACAGGAAATCATCAAAACAACAACGGATAATAAAATCAATCTTTTCATAATATAATATTTAAATTAAAGTGCAAATATGCAAAATAAAATAATTTAAATTGTATATTTTATGTTAAAGTTTATTTTATACCCTCTTTTCATTTGACAAATAAGTTATAAATGAAAATCAACCCTTCAATTATATCCGTGCGTAATTTTATTAAAAGTTTCCTAACATGCACGAAATCAAGATATACGGTGAAGTTATTCCTTTTGAAGAAGACTTTGGCGATGGTTTTATAAACCTTTCCAATGTTCAAAATCAATTAGAACAGGCGCACGGAAAAGATATAAAAGTCAGAATCCGTTCCATGGGCGGTGATGTTCAAACTGGATTTGATATCTACAATGAACTAAGACGTTACGCCCGAGAAAACAACGCAAAGGTTCAAACATTTGGAGAGGGCTTTGTTGCCTCAATTGCAACGGTGTTCTTTTTAGCTGGTGACGAAAGGATATTAACCGAAAACACAAACCCTTTTCTACATAATGCGTGGTGTTATACCCTTGGCGATTCAAAAGAATTACTACGCACCTCAGTTGAACTTAAAACCTGCAATAATAAGATTGCTCAACATTACGCCCTACATACTGATTTAACAAAAGAAGAGGCTTTACAGTTAATGGAAAACGAAACATCAATAACTCCCAAAGAAGCAAAAAAAATGCGCTTTGCAACCGCTATCGAGGAAGTTTTAAGACCCGTGGCATTGAAACGATTTACTACTAATATTAAACCAAACACAATGAACAAAAGAGCAAAACAAATACTTGCTAATGCAGCTAAAATATTGGGGTTAATGTCCAATAAACTAGTTGCAACCGCCAGCGGGAGCGAGTTAGATTTTTATGAGTTGGCAGATGATGCGGTTGTTGCTGTTGGTGACAAGGCTTACTATGATGGGGTTGATGCTGATGGTGATTATATTTTACCTAGCGGTGAAACCTATGTTTTTGTTGCTGGGGAATTAACTGAGATAATTCCAGAAATGTTAGCCAATGAAGATGAAGAAACAGATTTAGCGGAGGCAAACGCAACTATCAAACTTCTTACTGAACAGTTGGAAGCCAGCACAAATAAAGTAACTGAACTATCAGCTCAAAACAAAGCTAAGGATGTAACTATTGCAGGATATAAAGCAATGTCACGACCAGCCCCAGTAAACGGTAAACCTACTCCGAGAATTAACGAGCCAACGCCTGAGCCTTCAAAAACTTCAAAAGCGGTTGCACAAATGATAAAACTTAAAACTAAATAAAAATGGCAATTACACATAATTTCGACACAGAAATATTGGCATTGGTAAACGGTTTAGTGCCAGCCGACACCATAGATATTTCACAGGCTGTTTATTCAAGTGCTTTTGAAGTTGGCGATATAGCCGAAGGACACCAAATTATTACAGGGGTTAGAACAGGGCAAGTTGTACCCATTCTATCCAAAGCACCTAAGTACGATTCATTCCCTTATAAAGACCCAACTAATTGTGAAATACCAGCATGTGATTTAGATTTAGGTTTTGGCGCAAAAACTTGGGATTTAGGAATGATTGCCTGTAAAATTCCAATTTGTATCAATACGTTTGATGAAAACTTTTTACTGTTTTGGAATCAATACAAACGTGTTTTTGGTGATGCAGACTTAAACAGTGCGTTAATTACTTATATCACTGATATATTCCAAAACAATTTAAATGCTTCAATTTGGCGTCAGGTTTGGTTTGGTGATACTGCTTCACCCAGCATTTACTTAAAAGCTAATGACGGTATTTTCACCCAAGCCGAAGCAATGGACGGGGTTAAAATTGTAATTGCTGAAAACGCACTTGGTTCTGGTTTAACCGGCGAAGCACTTTACGCATATTTTACAGAAGCATACCAAATAGCATCCCTTTCCCCTTGGTGGAATCCTGCAACAGCCCAAATTGAAATGACACAAGCAATGGCATCTGTTTTGGTGGCTTGGTTAAATTCAATGGGAGACAGAACAGGAATTAATTGCGAATGTTTTTCACCTGATGGACTAACAGCACAAAGAACCTTTTCAATTGATGCCAACTTAAAACTATTTGGTGTTAATATTCACGTTCACCGTGAGTTTGACGGCATAATTTCAACATTTGCGTTGGGCAATCCATACCGAGCAATTCTAACATCAAGCACAAACATCTTAATTGGTACATCTGAATTGGACCAATTGCCTGCTTTTTCAATTTGGTATTCCCAAGATGATGACATGATTTATATCAAAGGCGGTGCAAACGTTGGAGCTTCTTTAGTTACCAATGAGTATGTGTATTTAGGAGCTGAGACAGCAAGCCCAAGCGTTTAACCTTAAAATAAAAAGACATGGCAATTACTAGCGTTTGTGGTTCTTTAAAAAACGGTCAGGATGCTTCTTGTGTTGCTCCCTTAAGACGTTATTTTCAACAGGCTGTTTTAATCAACAAAGCCGATGTAGATACTTTTACAATTAATAAGCCAACAGAGGAAGACCCAACGTGTAAATACAGCGTTGAGTTTTCTTTGAAAACAGGCAAAACAGGATATAGATTTACTGGACCCGAGGCGGGAAGTTCCTATAAAGGGTACTTTGATAAGTCGGTATCTGACCTTGGGTTTGTTCAATACAAACACAATGCACAAATACTTATAACAGGCTCAGACGAGGAATCGAAATGTATCTTAGATGCACTGAGCAAAGGAAGAGTTTTTGTGGCTTATCAGTTTACAGATGGAACGGTTGAAATATATGGTTTTGAACAAGGTTTAACGACAGCCGATTTTACTTATGATGTACAGGAAGGTGGAGGTGGTACGGCTGTTGTTTTATCTTCTTTGGATATTGCGCCCGAAAATTTAGTGCCTTTGGTTTACAAGTCTGCTGTTGATGGTGGTGAAGGTGCGGACTTTGATTCTAATTTTGATAACGGTGTGCCAAGTGTTTAAGCAATATGACAATTGATGACTTAATATCAATCGATAAACATAAGGTTAGGAGAGATTCTAACCTTATGCATTTATACATAGATTTTTTTAAAGAAACGTTTAACTACTCACCTAATTGCGCTGGCTGTTCCTTTGATTCGGATTGGAACAAATTAAAAAACTTCTATTTTAAAAAAAAACCTTTCACACAAAAATTAAAAATTATGTCAAATAAAATAACTATTAAAAAAGTACAGGGTAAAATTTTAACCTATCATAAAAACGGTAAAACGTATCGCCTTTACGACAATATTCTAACTGATGATTTTATAAAAGAATATGTTTCAAATGGAACGCCCGAAGAAATAGCAGAACGAAAAAAGCTTTTCAATTTTCCATCAAAAAAAGAAACTCCGATTGTTGAAGAAAAAAAAGAAATAATTTTTGAATCGAAAACAATTAAACCAAGAGGTAGAAAAAAACAGTAAAAAGTGGAAAATACTAAAACAGTTGGAAAATTCAGAGCCAAATTTATTGAGCTTTATTCCCGAATTGTAAAACTGTTCGAGGATAAGAGCCAAACTATTTATTACAATGGAGAAAATAATCTTTACCCTAATGAAATAGAATTGGCAATACTGAACAGCCCAACGGGTAAATCAGCATCAAAAATATTTGCTAAATACATTTCAGGTAAAGGAGTTGAAAAAGATATTGTTGTAAATGAAACAAAAAATTATAATTTATCTACGATTGTTAAAATAGCTTCCACTAATATAGCTCGACAATATGGTGTTTTTTTTCACATAGGGCAAAGCATAAACGGTGCACCTACATTATCGCCTGTTTTAGACATACTCGAATATACAAAATGCAGAATAGGCAAAGAAGACGATAACGATTATATCACAAAATATTGGTTTAAAGATTGTGAAAAAACAAAAACTTCAAGTTGGAATAAAACAACAGATGATGCCGTTTGGTATTACCCATATAATCCAAACCCTATTGTTATTTTAGAACAAATACAAAACGATTATAAAGATGCAGGCGGTATAGAAGAAAATCCAGATGTTGCAACAATGCTTCCTTATTACAGAGGCCAAGTCTATTACATGAATCTAACCCCTGAGTTTAAATACGCTTTATCACCTTTTGATGCTGTTTATAATGATTTAGATACTGAATACAGAATTGCATTGTATATCAACAGACAAGTAAGAACAGGATTTTTAGGTAAGACATACGTTGTAACGGCGGGACTTGACGAAGAGGCAGAAAAAAAAGTACAAGAAGACGTTGCTTTGTGGTTAGGTTCTGAAAATGTAGGTGGTACATATCATTTATCTATTGGGGCGGTGGATGATATTGACAAAATTTTTAAAGTAGGACAAATAAAAGGCGAAATAGATGAAAAAATGTTTTCTGAAACAAAAGCAACTATTAAAAGTAATATTTATTCGGCTGCAAATAATGTTCCTGAGCAGCTTGTAAAATCTGAGACCTCTTTATTTGGCACGCAATCTGAAACGTACATAGAAATGAAAAAGTTTTACACAGAACAAACCTTTGAAGAGCGTAACGAATTGGAAAAAACTTTAAAATATCTTGGGTTTGACTGTAAAATTATTCCTATAGTAGATATTACAGCAAAAGAACTTATAACAACGGGCCAAGAAATTCAAGTTGATGATGCCACCAAAGAGGCTCAGGCAAATTTGCGTGGTTCTGTTGGTGGTGTTACAGGCGTTTTGCAGGTTCAAACTTCATACAGCCAAGGATTAACCGATTATCAAAGTGCTATAACAATATTCACAGAAATTTACGGATTCACTAGAGAAGTTGCCGATGCACTTTTAGGAAATCCCGAAAAAACAACAGAAAATGAATCTTCAACCACAACAATATAAATGTTTGGGAATTATAGCTCAACATTGTGACCTTTCAAAATTATGTATTGCTGAAAATGAAGCATCTAATTTTGATTTAGCAGAATTGTTTTGTGATTTTTGGGTTGACATTGAGGCCATAGATAATGAAATAAGATTTTATGATGAAGCTGATGAACCAAAGCCAGAACAGCCTTTAGATTATGACTTGAAAAAAGAATTATTAGAAGGTGGCACTTTTGTTGACTGCAACGGAAAGTTAAAAAACTTTGAGGGTGTTTATAAAATATTAGCCTACTACAGTTATTCACGTTATATTATTTTGAACGGTTTTTCGGATTCCCCTAACGGATTGGTGCAAAAAACAAACGAGTTTTCAATACCAAAACCGTTAAAGGAATTGGAACAATTTTCAGATAAATACAGAAACATGGGCTTAATTTCTTTTGGTAGAACACAAAGATTTATTTGTCAAAATTCAGATGTTTATACCTACACGCATTGTCCACCTTCAAATTGTAAGTGCGGTGCTAATTGCGGAACAACAAAAGCAAAAGGTTACGGATTTAAAAGTACAAATGTAAACAAATGAGCTGCGAAACATTAAGAAACGGACTTGACTTATCATGTGGTAATATTGTAAAAAATTATTATCAACAAGCCGTTTTAATTAATAGGGACGATGTATTAAATAAACTAATTCTTACAAGTAAGGTTTCTATTGATGATGTTTACGAATGTAGATATAAAGTTTTATTTAATTTAAAACCTGATTTATCAGGCTTCCTTTTTTCAACGGCTCAAAATTCTGCTACAATTTTTGGAACGGTGGAAAAGTCATTAGTGGAGGGCGTACCACAATACAGCCATGCAATCACCATTAACGTATTAGGAGTAAACGAAATCGTAAAATGCACCTTAAAACAATTGGATTATGCCGATTATTTTTGCGCCTTGCAGCTTTATGATGGTACTGTAGAAATTTACGGTTTTGAATACGGAATGACTACTTCAAATTACACCTTTGACCCGCAAAATTCTGGAGGCGGTGCAATAATAAAATTGATTTCGTTGTCAGATGCTTTAGAAGATGAATTGCCTTTTATTTATGAAGGTGACGACGATGCGTTTGATAATTTATTTGAAAATGTTTCCTTCACGCCTCACGGTGATTTTAATGATGATTTCAATAATGATTTTAATAATTATTAGTCATGGCAACACCTACATATTCAGAGGTAATTACACAGATAAACACATTCATTGTTACTAATCATAACAATGAAATTACTGCCGAAGTATTAAACCCTATTTTAGTTTTATTAACCGATTTTACAAATAACACTATTGGTGATTTAGAGGCATTGACAACTGATGAAAAAGAAACAATTGTTGAAGCTATTAATTCATTAAAAAATAACTTCAATGATATAACAAACAACGGGGTTCAGTTATATACTGGTATGGATGACCCAAACGTAACACCACCACCTACCTATAAACCAGCCGATTTTTATTTACAAGTTGACCAAGATGATTTGCCTATACAGTTATGGCAATTTAATGCTTTCGCTTGGGTTATGAGTGGTGAAGACACTAACAATGAATGGGGAAGTATTACAGGGGATATAAGCAATCAACTTGATTTAATGGTTTTATTTAATACCAAGGCCGATCAAACTGATTTGGATGCCCATATTGATGATACTGAAAACCCACATCAAACAACAGCAATTCAAGTCCCAGCTATTCCGAGTTTAATTTATCTTACTGGCGCAAATGTTCAAGAACAATTAAATAATACAGAATCTAATTTAATTTCGGGCTTTAAAATCAGTAAAATAAACATCAAAGATTTATATCAAACGGGGCTTATAAGACCCGATGTCGATGTTTCGGTATTGACTATTGCACCAGCGGACACATTAACTATTACCCAATGCGATAGAATACTTTTTATAAATGATGTTTTGCCAGATGTACCAGCTAATTTAATCGCTGATTTTATTCATGATTATGGGGATAAAGTTTTTGTTGTTAACGCAACAAATACACCATTAACCGCTGGGACGCGTGGGATTTTCTATGTAGGCTTAGATAGGTTAGGTAATACCGTTTACAGAACATCGAAAGTTTATGATTTGGATATTTGCTACATGGCCCGTTTGTTGGTTCAAAATGCGGGAGGTACTTATACTATTGTTTCAGCAAAATACTTCCCAGATATAGCCTATAATAATCCAGTTGACAAAGATAGGAAGGTATCTGCTAGCGGTTATATAGTTCCTTCTGGTGCTGCATCTATTTCATTTGGGAACAGAGGCGTTTCTTTTTCTAAAAATTCTATTAATTATTCAAATAATAAATTTGACCCAAATTATTTAACGGTTGCTGATACGGTTAATCCAAACCCTATGCAGTTTTTATTTGCAGTCCCAAACATTACTTCATTAGCGGTTAATATTGCACTTTCTACAACTATAAACCCAGCTCAATGGTATTTAGCAAGCGGGGTTGTTGGGGCTGGTTCTGTTGCAAATACTTCTTATCAGGTTTATAGGCTATTGGTAACGGTTACGGGAACAATGGTAATACAAACAAAAGCTTCAACAGTTAATACACCTCAATTTGGGGTTAATGCCATTTTTGCAAATAGAGATGATGCCTTGGCTGGATTAAATTCTGTTGTTTTTCCTGATATTTTACCCGCTGGGGATGCCATAACATTAGGTAAATTTTTATTGAGAGCAGGAACAAATGCAAACGGCTCACAATTAATAGACCCTAACGATTTTTATTTTCAACCTAGTACATCTACTTCATCAAGTTCAAGTGTGGGTGTTACATCGCATGATTTATTATCAGGTAAAAATGACAACCCAGCATTTTTACACGTAACATCAGCAGACATTGCGAACTGGAATGCTAAACAAAATCAAACAGGATTGACTTTAAATACTGTCGTAAAACAAGGGGCTTCCAGTTTTGTAAATAGTTCAATTACTGACAGCGGTATTGGAGCAGGAGGAATTGTTAATATAAATAATTTTATTGGTGGAATTACCACAAGAGTTTTGCCAAGTGGGAACACTACAACAGGCCGAACAATTGTGTTAACAGGAACAGACAACACCAGTAGATTAATCCAAAGAGATGCAATACAATATAATGAGGATGGTTTTTCTGGGGGTCAAATAAATGGTTTTGAGAAATCAATAGTATTTAATAAATCAACTGCCTATAATGGAACTATTAATGTATTGACGTTAAATCCTCAAATCGGAAACTCAGGAAATATTACTGGTCTTACGACTGCAAAAGTACAATTGTCGGGAGCGGGAACTGGAACAATAGGAACTTATATTGCGTGGGGTACTAATCCTATATTGCTCAATAATACTAATACGATAACAAATTACATTGCATTTGATTCCACTTTTAACCCACAAAATAATAATTTAAATGCGTGGGGCGTAAGAATTGGTGACTTATTAGGAGGTGCAATTTCAAGAGGTATAGAGACAAATGTATCTGCTGGAACAGGAAAATGGAATGCTTACTTTCAAGGAACTGCAAACAATTATTTTAATGGTAACGTATTAATTGGAACAACTAATAATACAGCGGGAGTTAAATTTAGAGTTGGTGGTACTAGTATATTTGATGGAGATATATTAGTTCCTAGCGCTAAAATAGCAGTTACTATGGGGGGTGCAAATAATGACCCTTACGGTATTATATCTGTAACTAGATTATCAGATACAAATAATTATAACTATTATGGTTTAACTAGAGAGGGTCAAGTTGGATGGGCAATAGGTATAGATATATCAAATAAATTATATTTTGGAGCAGGTAGTGTAGATATAAACCCATTTCCACTAGTAACAATAGATTTAGGAGGTCATGTATCTGGTGCGAATGCAACAGCTGCGAATCATTTTGTAACAAAAGCACAATTAGATGCCATAGGTGGGGGAATAAGCGGAACAGGAACAGCAAATAGAATAGTAAAATGGAGTGGGGCCACAACTCAAACCGATAGTGTAATTTATGATAATGGTACAAATGTAAGTATTGGTACTACAACACCAGCACCCTCAGCAAAATTTCAAATAAATGTTGGAAGTGACCATAATATAGGATTTATAAATGCTAGTGAGGGAGTCTATATTTCTACTTATAATGATGCCGCTAACGCTAACAAGACATTATATTTAGATGCATTGGATTTTACATTTTTAACATCCGGTGTGGAAAGAATTAGAATTGACCCTAACGGCAATGTAGGTATTGGGACTACAACACCTACAGATATTACGGGTTATAGGTCTTTGTCATTAGCTGGCGGAGGTTGTCTTATAGACATGAAAGTTGGTTCAACTGGAGCAATGCAAATTGTAAGTGATATTAGTGGTTCTTACTTTAATGAAAGTAGAAATTTACCATTAAGTTTTCTTACTCAAAGTAATCTTAGAATGACTATTCTAGGAAATGGCAACGTTGGGATTGGCACTACTAATCCACTAACAAAATTAGAAGTAGTTGGTGGAATACATTTAAACTCTCAAACAAATGCTTTTGTTATTGGACTTTCATCTCCTACAAATTTTGCTCAAATATATTACAATGCCACAAATAAAGGGTTAAATTTCACAAATTCAACTGGTGTTGATACTCTTTTTATTAATGATTCAACAACTAATATAGGTATCGGAACTACTTTCCCAACTGAAAAACTTCATGTTGGCGGTAATATACTTGCAACTGGAACAGTCACTGCAAGTTCAGACGAAAGATTAAAAACCAATATCCAGCCATTACAAAATTCATTAGAAAAAATATTGAAAGTAAAAGGTATTAAATTCGATAGAACTGATACTAAAGATAAAAATCAAATTGGTTTTATTGCGCAGGATTTAGAGAAAGTATTCCCTGAGTTAGTTAAAACACAAGACACACCAGAAGGATTAAAATCTGTTAATTATCAAGTTATGGTTGCCGTTTTAGTTGAGGCTATAAAAGAATTAAAATATGAACTTAATCATTTACGAGACACTTTAAAACTTTAAAAAATGGCACTTCCTTCTAGTGGTGCTATAAGCACCGATCAAATAATGAATGAGTTGGGAATAGCTGTACAACCTAGAGAGTGGGGCGCATTGTGGGCATTGGCTATAAATGGTTCAACCCCTAAAAACAAGGCTAATGCGGGTGGTCCTTATGTACTACCAAATGATTGGTACGGTTACTCACATGATACACTTGTTTTTATATTGACTGCTGGCAATAGTACTTCAACTTCAAATAGTTTTAGTTGGAATAATGTAGTTGACCAAGAAAATGGAGCTTATCATGTATATAGGGATAATGTTATAATAGCAAATTTAGCTGGGGATATATATAGTTATGTAGATACTGGGCTTAGCCCAAATACTGCATATTCGTATTGGATAATTGCAGATAATAGTTTTTCAGACCCTAATAGTTATATGTCTAATAATGTTTTAATGATAACGCTATTAGATGATGGTGAGTATTTTGCTTTTGATTTCAATCAAGATTCGCTTTCCGCAAATAAAATGACAAGCTGTTCAGTTATTACGCAAGACCTTGATGTTGTTTATACCAACAGGATAAACCCAGTTATAGACACCGTTTTTTATAATGATAGGGAACTTACAGAACCTTTTTTTGGTGGTAATAACTATATTAATTGTGTAAATAATAATATTAGCTATTTAATCAACGATTTTGGGCAAGTTAAAGACATCTATTATTGTTAAAATACATCTGAAATGTTAAAATTAAAAATAATACTAATTTTTATTTTTATTCTGTTTATTGTAGATGGGTGTCATACGCATTTACATTTTTCACCAGAATTTAATCCAAAAATGGAAGTTAACAAAAACGCAAAAGACACGGCTTCTAAAAAAGACACGGCAATTATAATGCAAAAACAAAAGAAAAAAAATAAATAATTTATACCTTTAAGTAACTTAAAAATAAATGAAAATGGAAACGCAACAATTAAGTGAATTTTTAGACAGTGTTATCGAAGGAGCATACCAAAGCAGATGTTTTAAAAAAGAAGATGTCCAATCCGTTTTGCTTACTGGGCAAATGATAAAACAAAAAATGGTTAAAGCGGATGAACTCGAATTGGAAAATACTGCAAGAAGTATTACAATTGAAAATTTGCAAGCCGAAAATGAATTGCTTAAAAAAAAGTTTAATGTTTCTTTTTCAGATTTAGAAACTTTAAAAAAAGAAAATGTAATCAACGAAATCGATGTTAAGGATATTGAGGAAGTTTCAAATCATGTTCCTCAATCAAGACCAAAAACATATTCAAAAACATAAATTAAAGTCCGTCCAAAGTTTTAATTTCTGAAAACCGCTGATTTATTTTGGCGGTTTTTTTTGAATCTATTTTTTTAATATTCAGATACTACAGTAAGTGAATATTAGAAAATGTAATTTTGTTAACATTTTATATTTTAGTAAGTTAGCTTATTTTACAAGGGCTATAAATGTTTTAATATTCAATATGTGTTATATTTGTGTAGATACTGAATATTAAATTGTATCTTTGAAAAAAAAAATATGGAAACAACGAAAAAGAAAAAAAAGGAAACAAAAACAGATTATTTGGATTATAATTATTTAATGGGTGTTGCTCGTGATTTGTCAAAAGACCCAAAAACAAAATACATTTCAAATTACATAGTTGTTGCAACAAATACTGGCTTGCGTTCCTCAGATGTTTTGCCGTTAACGTGGGAAGATTTAAGAAACAAAACAATTAACATTATTGAGAAAAAAACCAAGAAGAAAAAAACGATTGCCTTTAATGATGAAATACACGAAATCATAAAACCTGAATATACTGGCAGTCCTTTTTTGAGCAAAAAGAAAACCGTTGTTTCAGTCCAGCATCTAAATTCTACTTTCAAAGAAATTTTTGCCGATGATATCAAAAAGGGGTTAAATATCAGTACTCATACTTTTAGAAAATCTTTTGGGCGTAGAATATTTAAAAATAATAATGAAAGTGAAAAAAGTTTGATTTACTTAATGGATTTATTTAATCATAGGGATTTAAAAACGACCAGAACTTATTTAGGTATTAGGCAAGAGGAACTGAACGAATTATATTTAAACTTAAGCGGAAAAAGAAAAAAATGATAGGATTAAAACTTGAATATGAGATTGACAATTTTTCTGGATTGTTGGAAGTTTCAGAAAAAAATTTGCCGAAAGGAAATACAAAGGGCTGTTATTTTTTTTATAATCAAAGCAAAGAACTTCTTTATGTTGGAAAATCAAAAAATTGCATCAGACAACGACTAAGAAAACACTTATTTTTAAAATTTGATAGGATTGAAGATTTTGAAAAATATGAAAACAGATTGACTTTGGCAAAAAGGGAATATTATAAATATTTTTCTTTTTGTGAAATTGAAAGCGATTTGGTTGAAATAGTTGAGATTTTTTTAATTAAGAAATTTAAGCCTATTTTTAATTGTGAATATAATAATGTTTGTAACATGCCTGATGTAGAGCTTACAAAATACGAAATAGAAATGGATCATAAATCAAATAATATTTATTTAAACCTTTAATAAAATAGCATGATATTTATAATTGAACCAAATTTTATACAAAGAGTTAAAGATGTAGTTGAATTTGCAGAAGCGAACCCATTATATGTAGATGATATTTTAGATATGATGAACGGAGCCAAACCAATGGCGGGAGACATTAAAGGTTATTATTTAGTTGATCGATTTGGCACTAAAATTGTTTTTACTATTGATATTATGGCCGAATATAAGTTAAAGCATCTTTCAATATCAATCAACAAAGGTAAAACCATTCCACATCCCGCAATAGTTCAAGAAATAATGAATCTTTTTGGTTTTAAATCTGAGTTGTCTCAATGTATAGTTGAGATTGAAAGGCGGGAAAATAACAAGATAGGTATTTTAAATGTTGCCGAAAAAATAATTGATTAAATTTAAGACATGACAAAGCAAAAATTATACTTCAAATCAATTGATGATACAATGTGTACTACATTGGAAAGTCATTTGTGCGATGCTAAAAATGATGATTTAAAAGAGATTACATTAATTGAAGCGTTGCCAGATAACGACACAAAGGATGTTGTTTGGTGTACGCATGATTTAGAAATAATTGAAAGATCAATGTGCAAAAAATCTGAATGCTCTCATTATAGGTCTAAAAGTAATAGAGGCACGTGCTGGCATCGTGGTAAATTATATTGTCATGGCGAAGAAATAACTTTTAATGTTTATTAAATATGAATTTATACACTGTTTACAATAGCCCTATCGATTATCCTGATACATACGTTGTCCGTAGGTGGGAAGTTGTACCACCCGATAACGAACCTACAGCAATGAATATTATTATGATTGGTTCGGATTTGAATAAAATTAGAAGCGCACTTCGGCAAATGGGATTATATGCCATACCTAGAGACGAAAGCGATGATAAAAAAATAGTTGAAACATGGGTTTAATATGATTTACTGAAACGATGGAAAATAAAGAGCCAACAGCAAACGACATTAAAAGAGGTTATCAAATAATAATATCCGAACGGATGCACCAGCACGGCATTAAATGCCTTACGTGCGGAAAAATCAGCTACAACCCAGAAGATATAAAAAACCTTTATTGCGGGTTCTGCAATAAGTTTCATAAATAATTATTATGACAAAAGAAAAAAAAATACAAGAAGCATACGGAGTTCATTATAAATTTTTCAAACATTTCATTGATGTTAATGGCTGGTTAGACAAGCTTAAAATAGGACATGAAAACCTAATGTTAATAATTCAATTGACAAACGAAATTCCTTGTGAATCACAAATTAACAACGCTCATTCAATTAGGCCAAAATCATTGCAAGGCATCGAAGAAAACAACGGCTGGATAAAAATAGAAAGTGAAGCCGATTTTCCGAAAATAAAAGGTCAATATTATTGGTTCAATAGAAATACAAAATTAATTACTTTACAACACTTCAATCCAAAATACATAGGCAATAAAATTACAAGATTTTCTCATTACCAAGCATTACAAAAACCAGAAACACCAATTTATTAATAACAGTACCACAAAGAGAGGGGAAAGTAATGTTTTTTCGTTGCCGTGTATAAGCGGGTTACATTCGATTTTGTTGTTTCAGAATGCAACAGCCTAATAAAACAACCGATGAAAAGATAGTAACAATGAAATCCCTATGCGAGCAGGAAGCCACACCCACAATAAAACGGTGTGGCTTCAATCGTTTATAAAAAAGTGGGCAACGAATGGGTAACTGTTTTGTTACCCACTTTTTTAATAGTAACTAACGTATAGATAACGTACGGGTTACGTATTTTTTTTGTACGGATTTGATACAGGTTTACGTATTTGAGTACGTTGTTTACGCATTGTACGCATTTTTATGGATTTCCTAAATATTACTCATTCATATAATATTACAAATATGGTAAATGTTACAAATATTACAAATACATATTTTATGCTAAGTATTACAAATATGTTTTTGTAATATTGTATGTTAAAAAAATATTTGTAATATTGCATGTATAATATTAATAAAAAACATTTACCGCATGAAATCAGCACATGAAATTTTTAAAGAAGTTTTAATTGAATTAGGTTTTGATGGTTATAAACCAAACGACATGACAAATAGTGATTATTGGCTTTGTACTGCTACAGCCATGGAAAAATATGCTGAACAATTCAAATATGACTTTTCAAAGAATTGTGTTTGTGAAACTAGAATAGGGGAAACATGGTGTTGTAATCAATGTGGGTTACCAACTACGATAAAAGTTCCAAACTATATTTCAAGTGATAAAAAATAGAACCTTTTCAATATGGAAAAATTCAATTTAGAATACCAATATCAACTTTATTTAAAACGGGTAGCATTGAGCGAGGAAACAATGCACCCAGAACAGAAAATTCAAACTAGGCAAGCTTTTTATGGAGCAGTTGGTCAAATTTTGATTTTGCTCCGTGATGATGCGGGACAACTACCAGAAGATGAAGCAATGAAAATATTTGAAAGTCTAATGAATCAAGTTTCAAAATACTTTTTAAAAAGAACCCAAAATTAAAATAAACCCAAAATTAAAACTAAACCTATGACGAAAATTTTATCCTTGTCGAATGCTAAGGGAGGCGTGGGAAAGACCACTTCAACAATAAACATTGGCTCAGCCTTAAACCAATTAAAGAAAAAAGTATTAATTATAGACCTAGACCCGCAATCCTCGTTAAGTCTATCTTTAGGAGTTGTGAAAGCAGAAAATAACATTTATGGTGCTTTGTGTGGGCATTATAAAATACAGCCAATTGAAATATTGAAAGGCTTTTATTTAATACCTGCCACAATTGATTTAGCAGCTATTGAAATTCAACTTAGTACTAAAATGGATCGGGAATTTTATTTAAAAGAAATCATTGACCCAATAAAACACAATTACGATTATATTTTGATTGACTGCCCGCCAGCGATGGGGCTTTTAACTTTCAATGCGTTCACGGCCTCAGATGAAATAATCATTCCGTTGCAGTCTGAATTTTTAGCTACACAAGGTTTATCGGAACTGATAAACACAATTAAGCTAATGACAAAAAGGCTAAACCCAAATTTAATCGTTGGCGGCGTTTTCTTAACTCAATTCGATAGTAGGAAAAAGTTAAACAAAAAAACATTGGATATTGTAACTAAATATTTTCCAAACGAACTGTTTGAATCTAAAATTAGAGATAATGTCTCATTAGCAGAAGCACCAGCATTTCAACAGGATATTTTCAGATACAACCCAGCTAGCAACGGTGCTGAGGATTACAAAGAACTTTCAAAAGAAATCATTAAAAGACATAAAAAATGAAACCAACTATCACAAAAGACAAAACAAAGGATATGACTAGCGGTTATGAGGCTCTTTTTGGCGATCGTGGAGCAAAGGAAATCCCAGCGGTTTTACATTATGAAGATCAAAAAACAGAAACTCCAAAAATTAGCCATGTAAGCAATATGTCTATTGAAGAAATAGAAACAAAAAAACCAGTTGAAAAAGCTAAAAAAGAAGTTACTGAGTATAACAGTAGGGTAACGCTTTTAACATCTAAGGAAATACATAAAAAAATTAAGATTATGGCTCACCACGAACTGACAACGCTTACCGATATTATTAATTCGGCTTTAAAAAAAACAATTACGCAATACGAAAAGTCACATGGTGAGTTGATAAGCGTTCCAAAATCAAAAATATAAGTAAAAACAAAAAACCTCGAATGATTGAGCAACATTCGAGGTTTAAAAAAACATCTTAACTTTTAGGATTAGATAAATTTAGGTATTTTAGATTGAATTTGCTGTAATGTAATCCCGTTTTCCTTTGCCTGTTGTTCTATTTCTTTGTCTTCGCTGGTTCCTTTAAACATAATAACTTTCCATGCATTAAGACAAGAGTTAAGCAAAATTGCTTCGTCTTTTGTAATTTCAAGATTTACTATTTGAGACATATTTTTATGGTTTTTGTGATTGTGATGTCCGCAAATGTAATATTATTTTTGAATTCCTGTTAAAAAATATTAACAATGTGATGTAAAAAAATTTTATATTTAAATAAATATTATAGAAATGTTTCGAAAATTTTCGCTGATTTTAACTTTAATTTTTATACTTGCTTCATTGTGGACTATATCAATAAGCATAGTATATTTATATTTTGGAATTATTGAAAAGGGTTTGTTTTACTTGTTTTTAGGAGCAACAAATCTTTTAATTTCTAACTACAATTTAAAAATGTATAGGTTTCTCAATAGCAAACATTAATTCAAAATACTATGAAAATTGAAATAGAACTTTGTACACGTCTTTATGATTTAAAACATTATCAAATTTCAAATTTTGGTAGAATAAAATCTTTGGAAAGGAATATTTCAATAGGCGTACGCAATGGTGTGGAGTATTTTAGAGTATATCCTCAACGAATAAAAGCCACCAGAACCAATGGTATTGAACCGTTCTTTTTTACCAGCATCGTGGCTACTGATAAAAAAGGTGTGAAAAAAAATAAAACAATTTATATTCATAGGGCTGTTGCAGATCATTTTGTTAAAAAACCAAAGTATATTAAAGAACTTGAAAAGGAAGGAAGGGCGATTTATGCTACACACATAGTAAAAGATCATTCCAATAATCGTTGGGATAATGTCAGATGGATTGGACATTTAGATTTAATACGCAGCCAGCCAAACAGATTAAAAAACCCAACAAAACATTGGGAAACAAGGCGGGAAAAATACGGCAATAGATGGGGAAGTGCGAAAGAACCTAAATGGAATCCAAACCCACAAAAAAGGTTAGAAACAATTACAGCAAACAAATTAAAAAATGAAGATTGATTGTGATTTTTATTATAAATGCATGACAGAAGTCGGGATTCGATATTTTGGGATTAAAATTATTACTACAGATCAAAAGCTTATTGACCTGATTATTGATGAAATTAATTCGGTACACGCAATTTTTGTTAAACAAAAAGAATTTGATTCTAATGTAAAAAATATTATTAAAGCTGGAATAATGGATAATGATAGCGGGACATTGATTGTTGCAGATGTTTATTTTGATGGCACTGGACTTATTAAAATTTTATAATATTAAAAAAAGTTAACATTTTTGTTTTGTATTTCAAAAAATGATTTTATATTTGTCCAAATCAAAACGGCGTAGGAACTGTATTGATTTACAGTTTTGAGCCGTTTGTAAGACATAAAACACCTTCATTTAAAGATTCCCTACGCCTCTTTAAATTGGAGGTTTTTTTATGCCCAAAAATTAACAGGCTGAAAATTAAATGATTGAAAGTAATTTATTAATTTTATTGTCCTTTCAAAAAAAAATAAGTTAAATAATTAATGATATGTTAAAATGAAAAAATATAGGCACAAAAAAAAGAGGCGTTAAAGCCTCTTAAATTTAAATTTTTTGATTTGGGTTTCTTGGCAGGCACTCCAATTTAGAAAAAAAGATTAAAACCGTTGCTTATTAAAATCCGGAAGCTTTTTAGTAAGCTATTCCCAAACGTATTGTTGTATAACAATACCCGATTTCACAACCTAACCCGATTTCACAACCTATTTTCCCATTTGCAAAAATAGTGAATTTGGTGAGTTATGCAAATGAAAAATGAAAAAATAACTATTAAAAGTAAAAAAAATGAGTACTAAATTAAATTATTTCGATGTAGATGAAGCTACATTATTTGGTGTTAATGGTTCTGTTATTTTAAATCACATTCGTTCTTGGATTTTTAAAAATAAAACTAGCAATCGTAATTTCCACGATGGCCATTACTGGACTTACAACAGTATATCTGGATTCAAACAATATTACCCTTATTTTTCAGAAAAACAGATTTCAACTATTTTGATAAAGTTGGAAAAAGAAGGTGTTTTAATAAGCGGAAATTATAACAAATTACATTTTGACCGAACCAAATGGTATTGTATCAATGAACCTCTTATTAGAGAAAAGAAATTAACTTTAAAAACTCCTGCTTTAGTTGTTTTAGAAAATGGATATATTGAGGGGGCAAACGAACAATTTGATTCATTTTTGCAGGAAAATTGCATTTTACCATTTGGGAAAATGGAAGATACCAAAAAGGAAAATGAGAATTTACCAAATGGTAAAATGTCAATATCCCAAATGGTAAATACAATACCAGATAATAAAACAAATAATAAAACAATAAAGATTGAGAGTGGGCAAAAAGAAAATTTTTTGCCACCCACCCTCAATGATATTATTTTGTTTTTTCAAAAAGGAAATATAAAAGCCAGTGCTGAAAACTTTTTCAATCATTGGGAATCCGTAGGATGGACCAAAGCCAGAGGCCAAAAAATTGTGAAGTGGCAAAATTTAGTTCCTAAGTGGGTTGAAAATGAATTTTCAGAAAAGCCATTCAAATCAGCGCAACCCAAATCAGCGGTTTTAAATACATCGCCAAAAATGAAGGAACAACGAGAAAAGCTTATTGAAAATTTCAATAAAAAAACACGGGGATTTGTTGAGCAGTTACAAGCGGATGCCAGCGCACTGGAAACGGCTAGGATTAAATTTAACAAAGAATGCAACCACCCATTTGAATTTAATTCTCAGGCTGTTTACAATGAAATAAGTTTTTATCAAAATTCATTAGCCAATGCAGGCCAATTAATTTCAGACGATGATCTAAACAATCTTTCTTTTAATCAATTCAAACGAAATTTCTTTGAATGGTTTAAAAAACAAAAACACGGTGCTGATTTGTTTTCAGAAACCCCAAATCAGCACCACAGAACGCCGCAATTACAAGAATAATTTTTTTCCAATAAAATACCAATAAAATAAAAAACAACGCCTTAAAACGCTTTAAAATGAATATTGATTTAAAATTAACTGTTGACGAAATAATATACATTTCCAGAAACATTGAGGCAGTCAGACCAGTTTCATTAAAAGCAATTAGCAAACTGGATTTTTTTACTTGGAGCATTATTTTTGATGTAGCGCAAAAAGTGCTAAAAAAGGAGCATTCATTTGATTCTAGCAATGGTGTTGACACAAGAAAAAAATATAAATTGAAGATTAAATACCATGAGGCTGTTGTATTGGAAAAATTTATGTCGGGTTATCAGGACAATGAATCAGATCATTTTTATGCAAATATGGCAAGGAATATCACCAGTCAGATTAATCAAAAATTAGCCTAATATGGAAAATTTAGAGGATGAATACGAATGGGAGCAGTTTAAAAATCGGTGCAAATTAGCTTTGATTTTCTTTTTAATTTTATTTTCTTTGATAGCAATTGTATTGATTATCAATTGCTTATGAATGATTATGAAAAACTTAAAAAAGAACTTCCTATTAAACTAGAAATTGTAATAATTGATGGTCATTGGTTCATCAACGGCAAGACTTATGCCGAATGTGGGTTTGTCGAAAGGTATTATTTTGATTTATATATAAGATACCAACGAATAGCAGAAAAAAGACAATAATTTTTTAATATATAAATAACTTAAAATTAGATGTTTAAGAAATAAAATATACAAAATAGAAAATTTTATTTTGTATATCCAAATAAAGGTTCTATATTTGTACTCAGATAACAACAAACAAAATATATCACCATGAAAAAATTAGCTGAATTACTAGGAACTACAGAAAACGAATTAAAAAACTTTTACTTATTGCAAGTAAACAAAGCAAAAGCAATAGGATTTTCAGATTCAGAAGCAAAAAGCATAGTTCAAGAAACATTTAGAAAACAATTAGGGCTTAAATAAGCCCTGTAAAAAGTAGAATTATTAGAACTAAAAAACAAATCATTATGAAATCACAAATTTTTAAAACAGCTTGGGCAATCTTCAAAACGCAAACAGTTACTTTCTCAGAAGCTTTAAAACAAGCTTGGAAGGAAACAAAAAAAGGTTTTAAGGCCGTTGTAGTAAGAATGAATAAATTGATAAAATCTGAACGTTGGATTGGGTTTGAAACAGTTTATTATAATGCTTTACAGATAATTAAAATTGAAAATCAAAAAAGTATTGTCAATAACGATGGCGCAGCAGCTTGGTACGGATGCGGAATCTATAACGCTGATTAATTATGATACTAGTACAAAATTACCCGAACAGCAAAACAACGGTTTGCAATGTGAGTTATACAAACGAGACTTTTGCAATAGAACAAAAAGACCAGTTCACCGCTGGGGTTTGGAAGCTTAAAGTTAAATGTTAAAGTTTATATTTAAAACTACAATTTAGATTATTTTATTTTGTAGTTTTAAATAAGTTTTATATATTTGCTTCATCAAAATAAAACAAATAAAAAAATAGAAATTATGGCTTTCACTTTAACAATCGAAACTTTAGAATCTGCTTACTCAATGACAACAACACAAACGATTAGTGTTTTAAGTTTTGAAACAAAAAAAGATGCTCAAAAAGAAATTAGAAAAATGATAAAAGAGCAAGGATATAAAAAACATGCAGGTCACGTTTACAACTCAAATTTAAACACTGAAATATTTACAAACTTTTAAAACCAAAAATTATGAAAGTAACAGAAACCAAAAGAACTGCCGTATTTTATACGGTAGTCACCCACGAAGGGGAATTACATTTTTTCACTGCATGGCAAACAATATCATATCTTGCAAAGATCGACTTAACCGTACAATTGAATTAATTATTTTATTGTTTTAATTTACTAAATAAATAAAATTATTTTGTACATTTGCCCTTATAAATATTAACATTATGAAAAAACTAGCTTACAGATTAGAATCAAGGGCAACAGGTGAAGTTTGGAACTACGACACAATAAATGAATTGTTCGACGACCCAAAAAACGATTGGATAAAAGTCTCAATCCATACCGTTTCAAGAACCAAAAGAAATTCCTCATACGTCAACAAGGTATGTATAATTACAAAGTTTGACACTGAGTTAAAAGAGGAAGTAAAAGCAAAAAAAATCTTTAAAATTAAAAAAGCATGAAAATAATAGAACTAAAAAATATACAGTTAGTTAACTTCAAAGGAATAAAAAGCCTTTCGATTGATTTTCAACACAACACTGATATTTATGGACAGAATAAAGCAGGGAAAACTACAATTTCAGATGGTTGGCACTGGGTTCTTTTTGGTAAAGACAGCCAAGACCGCAAAGATTTTGAGCTTAAAACGCTGGACCAAAACAATAAAGTGATTGAAAAACTAGAACACGAAGTTACAGCCACTATGATTGTAGATGGTGAGACTATTGTACTTAGAAAAGTCTTAAAAGAAAATTGGGTAAAACCTAAAGGTGCTGAATTATCAGTATTTAAAGGGAATACTATTGAACATTATTGGAATGATGTGCCGATGGGAACAGCCAGAGAATATCAGGAGAAAGTAAATTTAATTTGTGACGAAGGAGTTTTTAAATTAATCACAAATCCTAATGCTTTCATGTCGCTTAAATGGCAAGACCGTAGAGAGGTGCTAATAAAAATTTCAGATAAAGTTACCGACGAAGCGTTAGCCAAAGGAAACAAAGGATTTGAAAAACTTTTTTCAAAATTGAGCAATAATAAAACTTTAGAGGAATATAGCAAGGAAAAACAAGCCAGCATTAAAAAAGCCAAAGAGGAATTAAAATCAATACCCACCAGAATTGATGAAGTTGTCAGAGGTAAGGCCGAAGGGATTGACTTTAATCAGGTTAGTTTGATGCTCGAAATTAAAACAGAGGAGCTTCATAAAATTGATTTAGCTATACAGGATAAATCAGGAATGTTTGATACTCAGATTGAGAAAAACAATGAGTTGAAATCAAAAATCAATACCCTTAGAAGTTGGATTGAAGTGCAAAAAGGTATTTTAAAATCTAACGCTAAAAAGCAAGTTGAAGACCAAAACAAAGATTTAATTGATTTTCAAAATAAGATTGACGAAAATCAAAGTAATATCAAAACTTACGAAAATGGTTTAGATACTCTTAACAGTAAAATTGAATTACTAGGAGGTGAAATTTTAGAAACCAATAATAAAATAATTGCAAAGCGGGAGCAGTGGCACACGGAAAACGCTAAGGAATTAAATTTTGATAATGAGTGTTTCGACTGCCCGACCTGTAAACGTGCTTTTGAAGCGACCGACATTGAGGCCAAAAAAATTAAAATGCAGTCGGATTTTATTACTTCCAAACAAATTGAGCTTTCTAAAATTTCCGAGGCTGGGAAATCTTTAACATCAATTTTCAACAGTCAACAATTAGAAATGGAGGCACTGAATAAAAGAGTTGAAAACGGAAAAGATAAAATTAAAACGCTACAGGATGAAAATAATAAATTGATAGCTGAATTTAAAAACTTACAGGCCAATACCGTTGTTTTAAGCGAAAGCGAAATTTTTGAAACTATGCTGGCAGCCGATGAACTTTACAAACAAAAGAAATCTGAAATCGTAGAAATAGAAGCTTCGATTGTCGAAGTGCCAAAGATTGATTTTTCAGAGTTAACCGATCAAAAAAAGATATTAGCTGAGAAAATTACCGAGTTAAACAAAAAAATGCATGACAAAGAACAAATTAAACTTGCCGACAACAGAATTAAAAAACTACAGGCCGAAGAAAGCATACTTTCTCAGCATATTTTAGATTTTGAAAGGGAACAATTTATTATTAACAATTTCAATAAAGTTAAAATTGAACACTTGGAAAGTTCTATTAATGCCAAGCTTAAATTTGTAAAATTCAAAATGTTTGATAGCCTTATAAATGGTGGTGAAATTGAATGCTGCGAGGCTATTTTAGATGGTGTGCCTTACTCTAACGTCAACACCGCTGGCAAACTTAATATTGGCTTAGACATCATTAATATGCTTTGCGAGTTTTACCAAGTTTCGGCCCCGATTATAATTGATAACAGGGAATCAGTAACTGACATAATAGAATGTAAAAGCCAAATTATAAACTTGGTTGTTAGCCCTGAAGACCAAGTATTAAGAACTGAAACAAAAATTAAAATAGCGGTTTAATAACTGCTATTTTATTTGTTTTAGTGTACATAATTTTGTACGTTTGTAGAAACTAATAAAATAAATAAAAATGAGTGATCCAAAAGTTATTATGTTCAATATTTTTACTAAAGAATTAAATCTTTCAAGTGAAAGTGCTTTAAAGCTAATTAAAGCAATTCAAGATTTACAACCAAGTCCAATAAAAAAACCAACCAACAAATCAACAGATATTATAAAGTGGATTGTAATTTGTTTTGCAATTTTAGCATTAATGATAATTGGCTTGTATTTTAAAAATTAAGGTATGATAATAATCAGCGTTTCAGAGTTTAGAAAGAATATAAAAAAATATTTGGATATAGCCGATACACAACGATTGGTAGTAAATCGTGGCAAAGAAGGTTCTTTCGCAGTTGTTCCTGTTGAGGAAATGAAAGATGAATCTTATGATGCTTTCAAAGAAAGAATACAACAAGAAATCCGTTTAGGTATGTCGGATAATAACATCAGTAAAAAAAAATAAATTAAAAAAATATGACAGCAAAAAACACACAAGTAGCAGAATTTAAAGCCCCGATAGAACAACAGGGTTTCGCAGAACGTTTCACCAACGGAGTTATTAGCGAAGTATTAAAAATAGATCAATCTGTTAAGTTTTCCGATGCTCAAAACAAATTATTAAAAAAGTACTTCATCGTAATTGATGGGGTGCTGAAAACGGCCGAATTGAAACGCCAAAAAACGAGTGAACAGTACCGTGATGCTTTGGAAATTAGCTGGGGAAATGTAAATATGAATAAGCTTTCGCAAGATGTGGCCGACCTTTCCAGCATTGGGATTGATTGCTCCCTTAAAAACTCGGTTTTTTTCATACCCTTTAAAAACAACGCTTTGGGCAAGTATGATTTGACCCCGATGTTTGGTTATGCGGGGATGGAAACCAAAGCCCGTAATTTTGCCATTGAATACCCAAAAGACATTGTTTTTAAGCTGGTTTACAGCAACGACAATTTCCAAGAAATCATCAAGGATAAAGACAACCCAGTGAACACGGTAATACATAAAGTTACCGATTCATTCAACCGAGGCGATATTGTTGGCGGTTACTGGTGGAAGATTTTTGAGGATGAAAGCAAAAACGAGGTTAAGGTTTTAACGTTGCGTGATATTGAAAAACGTAAGCCAAAAAATGCCAGTGTTGAATTTTGGGGCGGGGAAAAAGCTATTTGGAAGGGTGGCCAAAAAACAGCCAAAACCGAAGAAGTTGACGGCTGGTTTGAAGAAATGTGCATTAAAACAATCAAAAGGCATTGTTTTGATTCTTTCGTTTTGTCCAGCGAAAAAATGAACGAATATGCAACCCGTTTCCTTTTGCTGGAGGAACAGGCCAACGCAATTACATACAGCGAAAACGAGGGCGAAAATTTAGCCCAAGAGGTTGCCCAAAATGCCAATAAAAAAGTGATGGATTTTGACGATGCCGAAATTGTTGGTAGCCAGCAATTAAACGAAGCCCAGCCGAACAATATGCCAGCGCAACCAGCACAAGCCGAACCAGTTGCCCCGCTGTTTAACGAAATGGGTAACGCACCAGCCAACACAAACGAAGCGGAACACCCTAATTTCTAACCCATTAAACCCAAAAAAAAGCGCAACCCCGTAAAGTTTGCGCTTTTTTTATTAATTTTATTTAACATTAAATCAGCGAGTTATGAAACTTTCTAATTATACACCCAGCCCCAAGAGGCTAACCAATGAGCAAAAGCAATTGATTGAAAACTATTTTACTGGCAAAATTAGATTTACCAATGACAAAGGCGTTATTTTGAATAAAAGTTGGCAAATAAGCCAGCTTACGGGATTGAAAGAAAGCACGGTTAACCGTTACGTTGATGCCATAATTTATGAAAAACGCAAAAAAATGAATGAAGCCAACAATTGAAAGCCCCGAGCCACAAGAAGCCAAAGAATTAACCCAAGCCGAAAAGGAACACTTGACAAGGCTTGACCAAATTAATAAATCATTCCGTAAGCAAATGTTATTCATCAACGTTATTATGATTATCGTAAAAGTGATGATTGCCGTTGTTTGGATTGTGCTTTTTTATGTGCTTGCCCGTGCGTTTTATGGGTGTATAAAAATTAATTTAAATTAATTTTTATTACATTTGCTATTGAACTAAAAATCAGAAAGATGGGACGATACAAAAAAACGGACGGCACAAAATTAATTTATACGCCAATGCCAACAACTGAAAACGATTTTAAGAAGATTGGAAAAATAAGGCTGGAGGAAATTTTTAAAAAAGCGGTTGCGACCGAAATTAAAAACATTGATAAAGGTAAGGTTCACAACCAAATAAATCTTATCGACAGCATAGAAGAAATTGAAAAAAGCACTAAAAAATGATAGGTATTTATAAGATTACCAGCCCGACAAAACGGGTTTATATTGGCCAAAGCATAAATATTTTAAGAAGGTGGAACGGCTATAAAAAAAACAAAGCCAAAGGTCAATTTCTATTGCAAAAATCACTTGAAAAATATGGTGCAATTAATCATCAGTTTGAAATTTTATGTGAATGTGAAATTTCCGAATTGAACGATAAAGAACGTTACTATCAAGATTTGTTTAATGTTATGAAAAACGGGCTAAACTGTAAACTAACAAAATCAAATGATAAAAGTGGCAAATTATCAGAAGAAAGCCGATTGCTCGTTGGCCGTAAAAAAATAACAAACGGGGATAAATTAATATTTATGCAGTTGCCAATTATGGAAAAAGATTTAGAATTAATAGGTTTAAAAAACCTTAAAATTGAATGGAAAAAAATGATTGATGAATTAGAAAACCAGCCAGCGAAATGAAATTACGTGTTTTAGGCTCGGGGAGTTCGGGCAACTGTTATTTGCTGGAAAACCAAAACGAATGTTTGATAATTGAAGCGGGGATAAACGTTAAGCAATTGAAAATCGCTTTAAATTTTGATCTTCAAAAGGTGGTCGGCTGTATCATTACGCACGAACACGGTGACCACGCTAAACAAGTGCAAAAAGTGCAATCGCTGGGAATAAATTGCTTTATGTCGAAAGGCACGGCATCAAAAACCGATACCACAACAATACACAACGCCCGCACCCACATCGTGCAACACGGCCAATCCTTCCAGCTTGGGCGGTTCTTAATCAAGCCGTTTGATATTCGGCACGATGCCGTTGAACCGTTTGGGTTTTTGATTTACCACCCCGATTGCGGAAAGGTGCTTTTTATAACCGATTCAAAATATAGTGATTATCGCTTTAATGGCTTGAATAACATTATAATTGAGGCCAACTATTCAAACGAAATCATTAATGAAAAATACACCAGTAAAAACAACTTATTGTTTCTAAAAAACAGAATATTGGATTCGCACCTTTCTATTGAAAATTGTGTGGATTTGTTAAAAAGTAACGATTTATCGCACGTTAATAATATAATATTAATACATTTATCAGATAATAACTCGAATGAAGTAGATTTTGTTAAACAAATCGAGGATTTGACTGCAAAAACCGTTCTATCGGCCAGCCGAGGGATGGAAATACCCTTTGGCAAATCCCCGTTTTAAAACGGAAATGAAATGAAAGATAAGTATTCGAAAGTGATATATGATGCACTTTCACAAATGGCAATTGAGGATAGTTTTAGTAAAATTCAATTTATACTAAAAAATAGGGATGATTATGATTATTTTGCTGATAGGTCATTTTCAGTTTTATTTTGTAAAATAAAAAAAATGTTTCCTGATAAAAGGTTTAGAAGCATTAAAGGAAATATTGTAAGAGTTGAGTAATTTAAGTATTAATTTAAACCATAAAAAATGAATAACGAAACCGAAACACTAGAACAGGAAGCGACATTAAATGAAATTGAAACGCCAACACCTGATATAAAAGACCAGCCAATTAATTTGTCTGATTCTTCACAAAATGAATTTGTAGATCAAATTGAATGGATTGAAATTCCAGATTACAGAAACAAAAGTTATAACGAAGAGAAGCTTCAAATAATGGTTTATTACAAAACAGATAAAAATTCAAATAAACAAAATGGTAGAATCACTTTTTCACATTTTTTATCTAAAAAATTTGGTTCAGAAAAAAAATTAAAATTTGGAGCATTAGAAGGGAAAATTTTATTTCAAGTTACAGACACAGAAGGTTTACCCGCAAAAATATCAAGTTCAAAATATTCAAAGCTTAATGTTTCAAATCGTGGAATAGTTGAAATTATTTTAGAAAAATATAATCTAAAAGAAAGCAATCAGTCAACTTATTTCAGACTTAAAGACCTCGGAAACGATTTTTATTTAATAGATGAAATTATTAAATAAAATGACTGACCAAGAACGATTAAATTATTTAGAAATCTTTTTAAAAGAAAATGGCTATTACAATTTAAAAGTAATCGAAGGAAAAGGAATCTGCGGACTGCAAAATTTTATTTATACCATTGGTTTATGCTACGGCATAGACGAAATCGGGTATTATGGCAGATATTGTTTTCCCAAAGAATTTACTCTTGATTCCATAATTGCATTAAGTGTTTGGAATGGCAAAGAAGACCCTGCTGGACGTTGGATAAAACATAAATCTTATAAAGGCGATTTTCAAAACCAAAGCATTGAAGAAGATTATTAATTTATAAATCTGCTACATACCGTAAAAAAAGATAAAGCACTCATAATGAGTGCTTTTTTTTTGTAATTTCACTATGTAATTAAAAGATTCGAATTATGGAGTTGAATAAAGATGAGATTTTAGAGGTTGCAAAAGAAGTAATACAGGAAAAAAAAATTGACAGATTAACCAATCTTTTCGGGTACCTTCCTATTGACATAAGAAGTTTTTACAAATGTTTTCCAATTGGTTCTGAAAAGCACAATTTATTAATTGAACTGATAAAAGATAACGAACATTCAGAAATTGAAAATTAAATGGTATTTCAATGAATAAAACGCCCATAATTAATAGAAAAAAAATTTGTTTTTACTATCACCATATTAATTCAATCGGAGGCGTTGAAATTGCAATAATTAACTTAATTGAAAAGCTGCATACCAATTACGAAATAATAATTGCTTACACGGCAAAAGATTCTGACATTGAAATGTTAATCCGTATGAGTAAACATGCTTCTGTTGTTAATTTAAATTATACAAAAATAGAAGTTGATACCGTTGTTTATTGTTCTATTTATTGCGTAAAAGATAAAATAAAAGCAAAGAAGGAATTGCGGTGGGTTCACGGATGCTTAAACGATATGAAATGCAGACTGCCAAAAGAAAATATTGAAAACTACATTGCTGTTGGCCGAACCTGCAAAGAACAATTAGATCAGCAGTTAAATAACAAAGAATCAATTTTAATTTACAATGAGCTAAACCCAAATATACATGAACTTGCTGGCGAACCTAAAAAAAGTAAAAAATTAACCCTTGTTACCGTTTCTAGAATATCCAGTGAAAAAGGATTTGAACGGATGCTAAAGGTTTCAGAAAAATTAAAAGGCATTGATTACGTCTGGCATATTGTTGGCAACGGTTATGACAAAAAATACGAAGATCATATAAAAAAAATTGCCCCAAAAGAATGGGTATTTCATGGTAAAGTAGAAAACCCGTTCCCGTTCATTAAAAACGCTGATTTTCTTTTACAGTTGTCAGATTATGAAGCATTCGGTTTTGTTTTATTAGAAGCATTGGTTTTGGGAACTACAGTAATTACAACCGACTATTCAAGTGCCAGCGAAATGATAAACAAGAAAAACGGTTACATCATAAAAAAAGATTTATCGGACTTCACCCCAAAATTATTAGTAAAAAAGGTTTTTACTCATAGACATAAATCAGGGATTGAAAAATGGAAAAAACTGCTTTAGTAAAATGTATAAAAAAATACTACGACATTCAACTCGATAGGTTGGTGATGCCTTTTGAAGAGCATAAAGTATCGCTTAACCGTTGTAAAGAATTGATAGATAAGCAAGTTTGTGAATTAATTGAAATAAAATAATGGCATATTCAAAAAAACATAAGGAAACTATTTTTAATTCTATTTTTGATTTAATTGAAAATGGTAAATCTTTGCGATATGCTTTAAAAGAAGTTAAATTATCATCAAGTAGATTTTTTGACTGGATAGAAGAAGATTCAGAAAAACAGAAACAATACGCGCGCGCGACAGAATTACGTGCCGATGCATTGGCAGATGAAATGTTTGATATTGTTGACGAAACAAGCCGTGACACAATTATTACAGATAAAGGAATAATTCCCAATAATGAATGGATTCAAAGAAGCCGTTTGCGTTATGATGCTCGTAAATGGTTAGCTTCAAAACTTAATCCTAAAAAATACGGGGATAGGGAAATTAAAGTATTTGAGGGTGGAGAAAACCCCATTCAAATTGATTTCACTGATTAATGAAACTTTTAATAAAAAAACCAAATCTCACAAGCTATCAAAAAAAATTTCTTTATAATGATAGTCGATTTACTATAACAGAAGCTTCAACCAAAGTAGGAAAAACATTCTCTCATATTTGGTGGATATACGAACAGGCTCACGCTGATTGGAACAAACCTAATTATAATCATTGGTGGGTGGCTCCCGTTTACGCTCAGGCTAAAATTGCATTTAATCGTTTACGTGCAAAAGTTAGAAAGACAGGGCTTTATAAAATAAACGAAAGTAATCTAATTATAACCACTCCAATAGGAACGCATATTCATTTTAAATCAGCTGAGAAGCCCGACAATCTTTTTGGTGAAGATGTTTATAGTTGTGTGTTTGATGAAGCCCCACGAGCAAAAGTAACGGCGTTTTATGCATTGCGTTCTACAATAACGGCAACTGGTGGCAAAATGAAACTTATTGGAAACTTTGGCGGTGTATCAAATTGGATGCACCAGTTAAAAGAAAAAGCTAAAAACGACAAACAATATTCCTATTATAAAATAACGGCTTGGGATGCCGTTAATGAAGGTATTTTGGAGGAATCAGAAATATTGCAGGCTCAAAAAGATTTACCTTCCAAAGTTTTTAAACAATTGTATTTAGCAGAAGAGCAAGAAAGTCAAGACCAATTATGCTCTTATGATGCTATTAATGCCATGTGGACTAATTCGTTTGTTGAAAAAGGTGAAAAATATATTACAGCGGATATTGCACTTCATGGTTCTGATAAATTTGTCATAATAATATGGGAAGGATTCAGAGTTATAGACTATACTGAAATTGATAAATGCGATGCAAAAGAAGTTGAGAATATTTTGCGGAATAAAGCGGAAACTTTTAAAGTTAAGCAATCAAATATAGTTTATGATGCTGATGGTTTAGGTTCTTTTTTAAGAGGTTATTTATCACAAGCCAAACCGTTTAACAATGGCGCTTCCCCGATAAAAGGCAAAAATTATAAAAATCTTAAATCTGAATGTGGTTATGAATTAGCTGACATGGTAAACAAAGGAATGATTTATTTTGATTGCGAAATGATTAAAGAAGATATTATTTCTGAATTTGAATGTTTGCAATCATATGAACTGGACAAAGACAATAAAATTCAATTATTGCCTAAGTCAAAAATTAAAGAATTGATAGGTCATTCCCCAGATAGGCTAGATGCATTCACAATGAGAATGTATTTTGAATTAAAACCTAGAATTCAAATAAAATCAAGTAGGTATGTTGAATGAGAAATTATCTTTAATTAATCCGACAGACTTTAAATTTTTGGTTAAAAACGGAAAACGATGTAGTAAATTGTTTAACTTTGATTTTGAGAGTGTTATATACTTTAAATGGGGATTTTTGAAGGAAACTTTACCCGAATTATTCACCAAACAAGATTTTGAAACTTTGTTTTTTTTAATGCTTAAAGACAGGGGCCAAAATTATTTTATAAATGACATTCAAAAGATAAAACTTAATACCGCAATGAGCGTAATTCTTTGGCTCATAGACGAATTAAAGTCAATACAGGAACTTGAATCAACCTACCTCAGTTCAAACCCTGACATTAAAGATGTGCAAGCTGGAATACATAAGCTTGACCAGTTTGGAATAAAAAACACTTTGGATAATCTGGCTCACGGTAAAATATGGAAGTACAACAAAGTACGAAATACGCCTTATAACGAATTGTTTGATAAACAATACATGGAAGTTTTAAAATACGAAATCGCAAAGAAACGGGCAACAATTAAATAAATGAGAGTAATTGAAAATGCAGTAGAAAAGTTGTTAGCAAAAGATTTTGATGGTAAATTTTGGGACTATCTTGTTATGGGTTTGTTTTTTAATGAATACGGATATCGTATGAGCAAGAAAGAGTTAGAAGATTTTGCAAAGGAACATGTTAGATGTGAATGTGATTCAGAGTTAGAACAATTGATATTCTACGTAAATGACGTTCCTTTTTTAATTCAACTTTGGAGAACAATAGAATTTGATTTTATCTATAATAATGAGAAAAGAACAACAAAAGAAGTTTGTATTACTTATGATTATTTATAATTAAATGATATGGATATAGTGGATTTTTGGGCAAAGCAAGTTGATAAATGGAACGATGAAAGCAAATGCGGTTTTTGTTGGGAGTTTGCAGCTCCGTTGGTTCCTTCACAAATCAATATCGTACAGCCAGAAAATTGTTGTGTTAATGTGTTCTTAACAGATATAAAATTTAGAGAGGCTATAGTAAGAAATTCCGTTACTTCATTAATAACCTCAAAAACTTGTGTTTGGAATTTTTCAACTTATGCTTTGGTCCCGAAACAATTAGGAATCAATAATTATAATGAGATTAAAGATCACCCTATTGATGAATCAAAATGGCAAACTGTTTTTTATCCTTTGATTACTTGTTTGGGTTGTAATAACATTTTAGACACTTGCGAGATTTTAGGTATTACAAGCGTAAACGTTGAAATGCCTAGCGATGCTTTATTGATTCATAATTATTTAGATAATAATTACAACGGTTGGCGGGTTAATTATACGTTTACTCAAATAACATAATATCATGGAATGTAGTTCTAGTTGCTTTAATATAAAAGAAGTAAAACATTTGCCAGTTAAAGATTGGCCCATGTCACAACCTTGCGGTTATAAAAAAGTTTTGATCTATCACCCAAGTAATAGCAAAAAAGGCATTGCGATAAAAGGAACAAATCAACGGGTTGAATTGGTATGGGTTGAATCATTTTAAAAATGACAACAGAAATAAGATTATCAGATGAAGTGATACTGCATACAATGCAGGGCGTTATTGATAATTTTTTAAAGCCAAAATTCATTTCATTAGGAATGAATGCCACAGGCCAATGGTTAGAAAGTTTGGAGCCACGTGTAGTAAATGGAGTTGGGCAAATATGGGGAATGGACTACACGTACTGGCTTGCTCATGGTAGAAGACCAGGAAAGATGCCGCCGATAACACCATTAATAACTTGGGTAACTGCAAAATTTGGAATAGGTGGAAGCGAAGCGAAGTCAGTAGCTTTTGCAGTTGCAAAAAAATTAGAAAAAGAAGGAAACGAGTATTACCCACAGGGTACTGATTTACTTGAAATACTACATTCAAAAGAGGTTGCCGATTATATATACTCACAATTGAGAGAGGGATTTACGACAGAGATAAGCGAGGTATTAAAAAAGCAAATTCATGACAATTTCAAATGATTTAAACAGTAACGGTTATTTAATTAATAACGAAATTTGGTTTAATGTAAAAGCCGATGAACAAATATTATATTTTAAATTCATCTTCACAAATTTATCAAATGCAAAAATAACTACTGCATTTGTAAATTATGTTGATTTAAACAATAACGTTTTTGTCAATATTCAATCAATTGTAAAAGCTTTGTTTGATGTTCCAAACGGCAGCACCAATAATTCTACTAAAATTCAAATATCAATTACAGCCAATACAGGTCAAAATATAGTTTTAATTAAGGATTTCGTGCGTGGAGGTAATAGAACAAATGACACGAACCAAACAATATCACCAAACCAATCATTAAGATTATATCAAACTTTGCCCGTGTGGTCTGGTTTTCCTGCATACGATTATTTCTTATCATCTACCTACGTAATAGAACAACAGAACCTTGCCGATGTTACCGACATTGATTACAGACGAATTAAGGGCTGCAATAATATTTATTTGAAATTCCTTAATCAAAAAGGCGGTTATAGTTATTGGTTGTTTGAGAGCTTCACAGAAAAAGAAGCTGGAAACCCCCTTGGTTCAACAGTCGGAATAAATAATAATCTTCTTGATTTGGGAACACTAAGCAGTAGTGATTTAAAAGTGTATTCTAAAATTCCAAGAGAGTACAAACAATACGCCTTTGATTTGATTGTTTCACCTGATATTTTCGCTTATCAAAATGGAGGCTGGAAAAAGATATTTCTAAAATCAAACAGTATTGAAAGGGATAATATAAAACGTGTTTATTCGGTTAGCTTAAACCTTGATTTAAATTATAGATTTAATCCTAGTTTGTTATGGGCGAATTAACAATTAATAATAATAAGATAGAGCTTCCAAAAGGAACAGCAATAAAATACACTAAACAAATTTCAGACATTTTTGATTTAGCCGTAGTATCATGTTCCTATACAAATTCGTTTGAATTTGAAAAAACACCAGCAAACACACAAACTATGCAATTCTTAGGTATAAGCGGAGACAGTTCGCAAATGCCATATATAAAAAATGAAGCTACATTAAAAGTTCATGGCTTTGATTTAATATCAAAAGGATGGTATAATGTTGCTAGCACTGAAAATAATTACAAAGGCGGGATTGTTGATGGTATGATTGATTTTTTTAAAGCTATTCAAAACAGAACGTTAGGGAAAGACTTAGACTTATCTAATTTTAATCATGAAAAAACATTAGACACTGTTGTGGATAGCTTTACTAATGATTATTATCAGTACATAATTGCAGACTATGGGGGGAAAACCTTGTTTGAAGATGGAATAAATATTGATTATTTAACACCTTGTTTTTCTATTAAAAAACTTTGGGAATTAATATTTTCAACATTTGGATTTAATTGTGATTATACTTATTTAGATTATTTAGATGGTCTTTATATTACCTATCCAAAAGATGTGTCAGAAGGACAGTCCGACGAATTGATAGCTACATTAAATAAAGGTCTATACATAACCAATAGACGCACTACAATTGCAGGAATACCAGAACCAACATATAATTATTTTTGGGATTCGGATATTATTATAGAAGGAAATTTAATTGATAACTGGAAATATGTAATACCAGAATCAACAACTTATAATTTTAATCTTAAAATAGCAATGTATGCGGAATATAAATTTTTCGTTCATTCATCAAGTATTTATTTTGATGTATATGTTTATATTTTAAAAAACGGAATTATAATAGGAACTTTAATAGGAGGGGAATTGCCGGGCGATCAAGTCGGTTTAGATCGAGAAGTAATATTTAACCATGCATGCGACAAAGGGGATATAATAGAAGTAAGAATCCAATCAGCTCAGTATGTAAGCAATATGGCATACCGATTTTATTTATGGCATCATCATCATACTGATTTTTTAATATCTAAAACAGATTTAGGCACTACGTCCTTGCAAAATGAATTTAAAGACTTTTTAATAACTGATTTTATTAAAGAACAAATTTGGCGAACTGGTTTAACACCAGTTTATAATAAAGAGACTAATACTGTTAATTTCATTCCTTTAAGCAATAGAGTGGATTTTAGTTTTGCTCAGGATTATTCACATTGTTTTATAGAACGAAAAGGAGAAATTTATCAAAATGACTACGCCCAAAAAAATATTTTTAAATTAAAAAACAATGTAGATACCGATACTTCTGGCGATGGCTATTTGTACATGTATAATAAAAACTTAGAAGATCAAAAAATATTAGTACAATCTAAAATTTATGCACCTGATAAAAAAATAGTTACAAATTTTCTGGGATTTAGTACTAATCAATATAAAATATGGGAGGCCGAACCAAAAGATAATAATGGTGTTGTGGAAATAAGCTATAAAGGTTTGTCTGGTCGTTTCTATTTCATTCGTAAAAATATAATAACAGATTCCTTTAAATTAATATCTGAAAAATTACAGGATGAAACGGTTGTTTCCAGTATTCCAATTGGGATAAACACAAATACTTTATTCGAAGAGGCTATATTTAATTATTATTCAGAATATCAAAAAATTTTTACAAATTTTAGAATCCATAATATTCAATTAAATGTAACTGAGGTTGATTTTTTAGGTTTGGATTTAACACGCCCTGTTTATTTCAAACAGGAAAATGCGTATTATGTATGTAATAAAGTTGATTTTCAAGAAGGACAATTTTCAAGTGGTGAGTTTATTAAAATAAACAAATGATGTCATGGCAGGAGAGGTAATAAATTTAGCGACATTCAATTTAGATACTCAAAGGCTTGTCAAAAGTTTAGATGAGTTGCAAGATGCTTATTTTGATTTAGCCAAAGCCCAAAAGGCAGAAGCAGACCAAGCCAAAGCGACCGCCTCAGAAATTTCAGCACTTGAAAAGAAACAAAAACTATTAACAGAGGCAACAGGCGACAACACGAAACAGATTGATGAAAACAATAAAAAATTAGCTGAATTAAACGCAACAGAAAAAGAATCATTTAAAAGCCAGCAAGCCCGAGCCGTTCAGATGGGAGTTGTTCGAAAAGAATTAAACCAAACCACCACGCAGATAAAAGCCTATCAAGATGCCGAGGGTAAAAGCAAGTCTTTGATTGACTTAGGAAATGAGGCTTTAGGCAAACAGATTAAAAATAAGAATGATGCGAGGGCTGCCAATATAGCGTTAAACAACGTGGCTAATCAATTAAACCCAAATATTGAAGAGGAAGCCACTTTGTTAAAACAGCTTAATTCTCAGATGGACAAAAACACTCAGTTCATCAAAGATAATTCCAGCGAGACAGCCAAACAAAAAATGAACGTTGGTAATTATCAAAGTGCTTTACAAGGTGTTGATTCTGTTTTAAATAAATTTGGAATTGATGCTCAGGGGGCGCGTGATGCAACCGAAGCGTTTAGCTCAACAGTATCTAAAGCCAGTAGTGATGTGGCTAATTTTGTAGTTAAAATGTTTGCATCTACTACAGCCACAGAGGCCAATACAGTTGCGGGAACTACTAATGCCGTAGCAACAGAGGAACAGGCCATTGCAAATGCAACTTTAGCCACTACATCGGAGGCGGTAACCGTAGCCACAGGGGCTTCGACAGTTGGTTTAAAAGCCTTTACAGTTGCTTTGGCTTCTACAGGTATTGGATTGATAATTGTTGGCTTAGGAGCTTTATTTTCGTACTTAAAAGATTTAGACCCGTTAATTGATAAAATAGAACAGGGTTTTGCAGCGATTGGCGCAGCCGTGAGAGTTTTAGGTAGTGCAATTGCTACTTTGTCATTTGATGGATTGGGTGATAGTATGGGAAGGGCAGCTTCACAGGCTGCAAAATTAAAAGAAGCTCAACAAGATTTAGCAGATTTGCAAAACACTCAGGAAGTTGCCAACGCAAAAGCTTCCCAGCAATATGATGAACTTATTATAAAATCCAAAAACAGAACTCTAACCGAAAAAGAAAGACTTGCTTTTTTACAACAAGCAGAAGCGATTGAAGAGGCTAATTACAAACAGCGTTCTAATTTGGCAAATGCTGAATTAAATCAGGCTATAAAAAATGCTGAAATAAAAGGTCAATTATCTCAACAAGAGATTAAGAATTTACAGGCCAATACTTTGGCTTATGGAACATATCTATTAAATAAAGGAAAAATAACCGAAGCCGATTTAGAAGCCATTAAAAAAGCTGAATTAGGTAAAATTGCTATTGATGCCGAAGCTTCAAAACGTTTGGAAAAAAACCAAAATGCTCAGGATAAACTTTTTGAAGATGCAAAAGCTAAAAGAGAAAAACAAGCCCAAGCAGATCAGCAGGCTGCCGAAAAGAAAAAACAAGCAGACGAAAAAGCCTTAGAAAGATTACTACAACAGTCACGTGACGAAATAGATTTATTTGTTGAAAAGCAAGGTTTTGCCAAAAAGTCAGCCGAGGAAGAGTATAAATTTAATAAGGAGCTGTTCGACAAAGAAAACAAAGACGCTGATTTAAGATTTGCAAAAGGAAAACTTACAAAGACCCAATACGAAACGGAAAAGCTTGCTATTGCAAATGATTTCGCCCAAAAAAATGCGGAATTAGCTATAGAAAACGCAGACATTGAATTAAATATTCAATTAGAAAAAAATCAAAGAATATTAGATAGTGATAAATTCCTTTCAGATGAACAGGCTAAAATAAAACAAGCTGCATTACAAGCCGATTTAGAAGCTCAATTAAAATATGAAGGTGTAAGGTTAGCCAATAAAGAAATAACCGAAACTGAGTATAATAAAAGGGTAAACGATTTAAATGAAGCTAACCGATTGGCAAACGAAAAATTGGCTAATGATAGAAAAGTTGCCGATCAGGAAAAACAATTAGCAGATTTAGAAAACCAAAAGGTTATTCAAGAAGAAAATTTTATTGCACAGGCCGAAATTGAAACAGCCCAAAATGAAATAAAAAGACAACAGGAAGTTGCAAACGCTGAAAAAACTGGAGCCGACATATCCTTAATTAATCAAAAATACGCTGAATTAGATAAACAGATTGAAGATGCCAAACAGGCTAATAAAATAAAGCTTGCCAGTGATGCCTTTGGAACATTGGCCTCAATATTTGGGGCTGAAAGTGCGGCAGGAAAGGCAGCGGCAATTGCACAAACAACAATTGACACGTATCAAAGTGCTGTATCAGCTTATAAATCTTTGTCAGGTATTCCAGTAGTCGGACCAGCATTGGGTGCTATTGCAGCAGCCGGAGCAATTACACAAGGATTTAAAGCTGTTAAACAAATTACTGCAACTAAAAGTCCAGAAGTAAAAAAACCAAACTATGCCAGCGGTGTTATTGGTTTGCGTGGTACTGGTGATGCAACAAGCGATAATATAAATACTAATTTAAGTGCTGGTGAATCTGTTATTAATGCAAAAAGCACAGGAATGTTTGCCAATGAA
>Ga0193692_1000035_pt1 | contig 39550 bp, 64 predicted proteins | sample L3a1metaG_FD_144917 | JGI IMG/M metagenome (GOLD analysis project Ga0193692, IMG submission 144917) | Soil microbial communities from a riparian zone of the East river system, Colorado, United States - L3a1 | ecosystem: Environmental > Terrestrial > Soil > Riparian zone | place: USA: East River... | reverse complement strand
TCACTGGTCATAAAAGTAACAGTTAGTGCATTATTAATGAGCAGGTAATCTTACAAGATCAGGAAGGCGTATTAGCTTGGGTGTCAGAGCGTTTAGCAGTCGCGATGCGGCAAGCAGAGGATTTGATTTTACGGGATTACATCATCAGCGCAGCATCGGAAATAAACGCAGGTGGTGGTGGAAACGGGGATAACCCAACAAACTATGGTGTAACCGACTTTAGTTTGCTTGCAACAACATTAGATACTAATAATTCATATAAGTTCATGTCTGGTATAGAAGGTATGGATCGTTTTGGAACTGGACCTGTGAGATCTAGCTATTTTATGTTAGCTTCAACAGAACTTCAGACTGATTTTGATGGTATGGTTGGCCAAGGGTTTAAAAACCAGTGGGATTATCCGAATAATACCTCTGCTTTGCAATCCGAATACGGAAGTGTATTTAATATCCGTATTCTGACTAGCTCTGAAAATCCAGTTGCTCGCGGTACATCTGCTAATGGACAGGATATTTATTATAATCCAGTTCTAGGAAAACAAGCGGTAACCCATATTAATCAAGACGGTTATTCGATGAATCTTATTTATAGAGACCCATACTACAGTGGTATGTTGGCCCAAAATGCTACTCTTGCTATTAAGTTTGCGCAAGCGCAAGCCTTAACGCAGGATACAGCCATCAGAATTTCTTTAGCAACTCGATTGAGTGCATCACTTTAAAGGAGTATTTTTATGGCTGAATATTCAAGACTAGCAAAAGGTCATTTTACTTCAACAGGTAATGCGCAACCTATTTTTTTGCCATTCCAGCCTGACCGAGTGAAGGTGCTTAATTATACTCTCGCTGCTGCAGGTGCTGCTGCAAGTAAGATCATCTCGGCTCAATGGGATGTGTCTATGGGTCAAGGCATTGCTATTGTTCAAGCATATACAAGTGGAAGCGCCTTAGTTTATGATATTGTTGCAACCAATGGGATAAGTTCTTTTTCGGAGGGCCTATCTCTACAATTTGGTAATAATATTTTATTAGGTGCATCTGGTGGTATTGCAAAGACAAGTGCAACTGTTCTTACCGTAACGACGACTGCTGCTCATGGTTTATCTGCTGGAAACTGGGTAGTTTTTAATAATTTATATGAAACTGCAACAACCGGTATGCAAACATTGGCGGGGATTCCTTTCCAAGTCGTTAGTGTTACATCTACAACTGTATTCACAATTAGTTGGGTAGGTAATGCATCGAATTTAACAGCTATTGATGGTTCAGCAACAGGCACGCCAGGATTCAAGCAAATTTTGTATCCTGCTATTTATGTGCCAGGTATTGCATTCCCTTGGTCGATTACTTTATCTGCCGGTGTGATAACTGTTAACACAACAGCGCCTCACAATTTCCAAGTTGGTCAAGAAATCGCCTTTAGGATTCCATCAATTTATGGAGCTAAAGAACTTAATCAATTGCAAAGTACAACACTTCCAGGATCGCCGCAATATTTTTATGTATCGACCGTTGCAAGTTCTAACGTATTTACATTTAACTATAGTGGCTCATTATCTGCGTTCTCCGTTGCTAATCCTCCATTTGCTTCATTCCCAGGATTGAAGTTTGCGCAGGTTTTCGCAGCTGGAGATGTTAATAGCGGAGGATTCCCATATAACGGAGGTAATTTATATCCATCTCCTACTGTATATCAAGGGTATTCAACTGCTGCTGTTAATACGATTAATGGCCCTTCAATTCAGGGAGCATTTATTAATGCGACTGCTCAAGGATTTATTATTGGCGCTGGCGCCGGAACTGCTGTAACAGGTGGTGTTTTGGTTGGAGCTAATACTAATGTCATATATTGGGAAGCATTTTTAGATGATTACGTTGCCAATTAATTACGTTTTGTAATGTGATGCTCTCCTTATAGGAGGGCATCTTTATGAAAATAAGGTTGAAAATGACGCTTCCATACTATCCGATAATATCTGGAGCAGTAGCCCTTTATAGTAATGTGGCTATCAATGCCCAATATTATGCACCTAGCAAATTTTTCATATCCGCAATAGCATTAGGTCAAACCACAACAATTACCACTACCGTTAATCATAATTATTCATTAGGACAATTGGTCAGATTGATAATTCCACGATTCAATGGAACAATTCAGTTGAATGAGCAAAGCGGATATGTCATTGCAATTCCTAATCCTAACGAAGTAATTTTAAATATAGATTCGACTTTCTATGCATTATTCCAAACATCTACGTATCCTACACAACCTCAAATTATACCTATTGGGGATGTAAATACAGGGGACATAAATGCCAATGGAAATTTGAATACAGGGACAGAAATAGCAGGAAGTTTTATTAATATTTCTCCAAATTAGAAACTAAAAAAATAGAGGTAAAAATGATAGAAAAAAAACCAAAGATTCAAGATGCAGAAATGCAGAAATTAGAAGCTCAATTCGACGAATTCGATAAGCAAGTTAAGGATCTTACATTAGACAGGATGAATGAAGCGCCTAAGGAAGAAACAGAGGGCCCTAAAATTGCACAGGTAGATATTGATAAAACGAAAGATCATTATTTGAGACCCGCTCGTGTAGTTATGGCAGCGCAAAAGTTCAATGAGAAATTCAGGAAAGATTATGAATTTGATAAAGAATATGTGCAGTTCATTGCTGAAAATAATGAAAGCCACGATTTGATAGAAATCTGGACAAGACCTTATGGCGGTGTTCCTGCTGAATTCTGGAATGTGCCAGTTGGTAAACCTGTTTGGGGACCTAGATATCTTGCAGAACAGATAAGGAGAAGAAATTACCACCGTTTGCATATGGAAGATAAGCCTACTGGATCCGATGGTGTAGGTCAATATTATGGCTCATTTGTAGTCGATAAAACTATTCAAAGATTAGATGCTAGGCCTGTTTCAACAAGAAAATCTGTATTTATGGGAGTTAATGGCTCTTAAAAGGTTTATATGAACACTTTGCAAGATATAATCACCTACATTAGAAGGATAATAAAATCTCCTTCTAATGCGGTTATAACGGATGCGCTTTTGATCGACTATATTAACCGTTTTTGGCTAATGGATGTCGATGCGAGAATGCAATTATTTGATTTGAAAACCAAATATCAATTTTTGACTACACCTGGTTTTGATCAGTATAATATGCCTCTATATTCCGTTCAGACAGAAACGAATAATCCGATTCAGCAAGTTGCAATGTTTCCTGTATATCAAGGACTTTTTGGTCCAGCTTATGCGAATGGAATTCAAATGAATTATAATACCCAAAGAGAGTTCTTCTTCAATGTTTGGACAAATTATAATCAAAGATCTGTGCAAACGGGAACAGGAGATGGCTCAACGGGCCCTTATACCCTGCAATTTCCTATTGTTCCAGCTGTTGGAACTAATAATTTCCCAGTTTCAACAGCGATTTGCAGAGGGCATATAGATATTACGGGTATAATTTCCACAGGAGTAAATCAAGACCCTCCATTAGATAGCGGATTAGGAACTAATGTTCCTGTTATTCCTACCACTAGTATGCTATCTCAAGTATTTTTTACATCTCAAGCAACAGATGGAACTAATATTTCAGTGGCGGATTCAGGTATATTTCTTTCCGGAAATTTAAACTATGGTCTTCTCATTAATCAAGGTAAGGCCCCTTATGGGAATACCGTTCTAGTCGATGGAGGGGGATTGGGTGTTAACTATGCTACAACTCAAAATACATTCAATTACTTCACCGGAATTGCAACAAATGTTTATTTTCCTTCTGCTATACCTCAAGGAATGCCTATAAATGGACAATGCGTCTATTATCAGACAGGATTTCCGAGAAGTTGCTTGTTTTACAATAACGTATTAACTTTAAGGGTTCCTCCGGATACCCAATACTTAGTTGAACTAGACGCCTATTTAACCCCTGCAGCTTTCCTTAATTCTACGGGAGCCATCCCTTTTGGATATATGTCAGAATATATTTCCAGGGGTGCAGCAAGGAAGATTTTATCAGATACAGGCGATTGGGATCAATTCAATGCGTATGAGGCATTATTTAGAGAACAAGAAGATCTGGTACATATCAGATCTCAAAGGCAATTCACTTCTACAAGAAGCCAAAATATATATAGCGGACAAGGGTTTCAAGGAAACTATAACCAATCCTCATTAGGAGTTTAGAAATGACATTATTCTGGGACTATAACCTTGATACACCTTTAGCGACTAATAAGCCGTCTGTCGATCAGCCAAAAATGAAGTTGAATACGAATAATATAGATAACTTTCTTTCTGTGGATCATTTTGGATTCAACATAAATAATGGCGGGACACACCAGCAATGCCAGCTTTTTGAAGTTCCAGGAGGTAATGGGACTATTCCTTCAGGTTTACAGGGTCTAAATTTTGAAACACTTTATTCATCTTTAACTTCTGGAGTTGGCGATTTGTGGTTTGTAAGAGGAGCTTCAGGAACAGGAATTAGGTTGACAGGACCAGGAACTCCTTCAGCAAATTTTAATGGATATACAACTCTCCCAGGTGGAATCCTTATGCAATGGGGAAGAAGTGCGGGAAATTCCCTATCATCGACAGGGCTGATAACTTTTCCAACTCCATTTATTAATAATGTGTTTGTGATTTGCCCAACATTAATTAGCAAATCGGCAGGAACATCAGAAACCAATACTGTTTCATATATTACAGGTTCGCAAACTTTAACAAATTGGAGATGGAATTATACTGGTACAACAAGTTATGTTGGATTCTATTGGGTGGCGATTGGCAATTAGGATTTTTTATGGCAGATAAATTAATTGTAGGCCCAATATCCGGAGGTCTTAGGACAGGGATAGAGCCATTCAATATTGACAATGACAGTTTCCCTGTGCTCATTAATGCCTATCAACATAGGCTTAAAATCAAAAGAAAAAGAGGAACTGATTTATTAGGCCAATTGCAAAGATGGATTGCAACGACAGATGGAAGCGGGAATCGTATTGTAACAATTTTCGTTCATCCTATCCCTGAAGGGATTTCGGTGTTTCAAATTGGAACGGATATATTTACCGATCCAGGAGGGATGACCCCAGTAGTTACGCTGATCACGAATGGAACTGGAAGCGGTACTTTGAATTTGACTACAGGTGTTTTGACGATTACAGGGTCTAAAATAAATACCCCAATTGTTTTTATTCCTCAATTGCCTGTAATGGGATTGGAAGAACTTCAATTATCTCCTATTTCTGACACTGGAGAGATCGCCTTTGACACAACAAATGCTTATAACATAAGTACCGTTTCACCCTATCTAATTACAGATGTTAGTTATTATAAAAACCCTTCTTCATCTGGAACATATGTTGCTAAAACTACATGGACGCCTTTACGTTGGAATGGTCAAAATTATCAGCAATTTTGGTCAACAAATTATGAGAATGCGCTTTGGGTTACAAATGGTGTTACAGTACCATTTTCAATTAATAATGTTGGCATGCAATTTGCTAGTGCCTCTACAGTTCCTACATTAACAGCAGCAACTTTTGTAAATCCAACAACCATGCAATTTACCATAGTTGGAAATCCATTAGTTGTAGGAGATTTCGTTTTTGCAAATGAATTTGTAGGAGGATCAGGGCTTAACTTTCAGACGGGTTATGTAACAGTGGCAGGAAATACATTCACTGTTGTATTTCCAAATGCCACTATACAAAATTCTGCTTATACAGTAGGAATGCTTCAATATCTAACAAATAATTCCAATGCAACTTTAGATTGTGTTAGATTTTATGATGGGCCTCCTACGAGTTTGACTGTGCCGCCTACTTTTCAAACGGGTTTTGGCTGGGTGAACTATATGCCTCCTTTAAACCAATTGCCTTATTCAATAGCTGGTTTAAAGCCTGCAATCTATTATCTTGCAGGGGCGAAATTAATTCTTCCTTATAAAGACCGTCTTGTTTTTTTTGGTCCTATAGTTCAGACGTCTTCAGGGAATCCGATTTATTTACCTGACACGATAGTATTTACTCAGAATGGGACTCCTTATTATACGGCTTCATATACTAATAAGCCTACAGCAACGATTGATACACCTACTAGTATATTGAATGAATTCGTTGCTTTATTGACTCCGACAAATCTTGGCGCATCACCTTGTGCAATGTTCGAAGACCAATTTGGATTTGGAGGATTTCTCTCACTTGGTCTAACCGATCGAATAGTGTCATCTTCATTTAATGAAGACGTCATTATAACAGGGTTCACAAAGTTACAGGCCAGATTAGTTGCTACAGGCAATGACGAAAATCCATTTGAGTTTTTCAAAGTAAACTCTGAGCTTGGAACATCTAGCACATTTTCAGTCGTTGATATGGACCAAGGGGTTTTGTCTAGGGGCAATAGAGGATTTATCATATCCAATCAAGTAGGAGCTAGCAGATTCGATTTAGATATTCCAGATCAAGCATTCCAGATAAATACAAATAATAACGGAAATGAACGAGTGACAGCTATAAGAGATTTCATTAACGAATGGTGCTATTTCACCTATCCAAATTATGAAGAAGATGGAAATATATTTCCTAATGAAACTCTATTTTACAATTATCGCGATCAGTCTTTTGCTATTTTTCTTGAAAACTATACGACATATGGAACGATTACACCAACAGGCGGAGATACCTGGGCTACTTTGAATATAGAGTCATGGGCTGATTGGAACTCTCCTTGGAATTCCGGAGATAATGCAGACGGGCAGATACAGGTAATTGCTGGAAATCAGCAAGGCTATGTGATGTTTAGAAACGATAAGGATACTGACGAAGAACCTTCCTTGTCTATTCAAAACATATTGGCAAATACTGTGACATCTCCTAATCACTGCTTAAACAACCAAGATTATATTATAATAACTGGAGCCATCGGAACGGTATCCGCCGCATTGAATAATTCCATATTTTCTATATTCAATGTAACAGCCAATGATTTTATGTTAAAGCCATCTGTAAATATTCCTGTTTTAGATTATAAGGGAGGGGGGCAAATCACAAGGTTGTATGTTCCTTTTATTCAGACTAAACAATTCCCTATAGGTTGGGCTTTAGCTAAAAAAACAAGAATTGGCCCTCAGAAGTATCTCTTATCTAAGACAAGTAATGGTCAAATTACTGTACAGATTTACTTGAGCCAAGATGCTGCTACGCCATATAATCAGGGCCCTATTGTTCCAACAACTCTATCATTAAACGACTCATTAATTTTTAGCCAAATTGTCTATACATGCCCTGAAACTACGAATTTAGGTTTGACTCCTGCAAATACCAATCTTCAAATGCTAAACTTTCCAGGAAATGCCCCGAATGCTGCTGGTACTTCCCCATCAGCGCAAATATGGCATAGGATGAATACTTCATTAATCGGCGATACTGTACAATTGGGATTCACTCTTTCAGATGCGCAAATGAGAGATGTTACGTTTTCTAATCAAACTGCTGAAATAGAACTCCACGGATTTATTTTAGACGTTAGCCCAAGTCAAGATCTATGCTAGGTTTATATGAATGATGTTTTAAGCAAATCAGGTTTTTTAAGAACTACAAGAACCTTTCCTGAGGATCTTCACCAATTATGTGTTGAAGTTAACAGAAGCTATGTGGACATTGCTCATAATGTAAATTCTCGAGTAATTGGTACATTCCCAACAAATCGTTCTATCGTAACCGGAGAAAATTGGTACATTACCCAAGCTAAAAAGCAGCAGGGAGTAAGACAGGTTTACCAGTGGTCCGATACAAATTTAACCATTGCACATGGACTTGACTTTCTTTCTCTAACAAATTTTGTAAGGATATGGGGTACATTTTTTGATGGCACAAATTGGCAGGCTTTGCCATATGTAGATGTAGTTAATGCAACCAATCAAATCAATGTTAAAGTGAACGCAACAAGTATATTGATAACTAAAGGCGCGGGAAGCCCGCCTGCTTGTACTAAAGGGCTAATTTGCCTGGAGTACCTAGGTAACCCATAGACAAGAATAACAAGTGCTTTTAGCAAAAAAATACGGAGTAGATAGGCATCATATAGGTAATATAGTGCTTAGAAGAGCATGTAATCACGTTTAATTAAGAAAAGGAGTCTATATGAACCCAATGGCAACCGCATCTCAACCAAGAAATAAGACACCTAACTTTTCAGGAGATAAAACACCTAAAGGATATAAAGCGGGCGCACTTCAACAATATACACCAGAGCAATTGCAGCTTTTTGAGCAATCAATGGGAGGCGTGGGACCGGAAAGTTATCTTTCTAGGTTATCACAAGGCGATGAAGGCTTGTTCAACGAAATGGAAGCTCCAGCATTCCGACAATTCCAACAAGGCCTTGGAAATATGGCATCAAGATTTAGCGCTGGAGGTGGCCAAGGATCTTTAGGGACTCGAAGAAGCAGCGGATTTCAGAACAAAGCAACTTCGGCATATTCAAACTTCGCTCAAGATCTGCAAGCTCAAAGACAAAACCTTCAAAGACAAGCTATATCGGATTTACAGGGATTTAGTAGCCAGCTTTTGGATAAGAGACCATATGAAAGATTCCTAGAAAAAAAACAGCATAAACCAAAGTTATGGGAAAGCATGCTAGGGCTTATTTCGCCTGTGGGAGGAGATTTATATGAAGGAGATACTAGGAATACGGAAGGATTCTTAAATGCCTTAAAGATGTTTGGGGGTTAAAATGGTACAAATAATTGAATCTAATCGAAAACCTACGACAACCGAAAAGTTCACTCGGGCATTTTCAGGAATATCCAATTTAATTGGAGAGCATGCAAGAGAAAAAAAAATAGAAGAATTTAAAAAAAAAGAAGATGAAAATCTAGCTCGTTTTATGGAAGAAGAATATAAGGTAAATACCAAGGGATTGCCTAAAGATTTTCAAAAGGAAATTTTAAAAGGCAAGCAAGGATTGGAGCAGGAAGAAATAAAAGGAAAATTTTTACAAGATAGAAAAAATCTAACTCCTGAAGAAAAATTTCAGGAACTTGAGAGATATAATGTTATTAAAGATCAATTTGGTCAAGAAGCAGCCGATCTTTATAAATCAGCTCCTGAAGGCGGTAAAACAGAACTCATTAAGCAATTTGTCGATTCAAAACAAAGAGGTCTTGATGTTTCCAACCTTTTAAAAAAAACACAAGACACATCTAAAACCCCAGGATATACACCTAAAGAAGAAGTGGGATTAGGAAAAGAACGTTATGCTAAGAATCTCCCTCTTTATCAAGAAAGACAGACAAAAGTAAAATCTCTTGAAGATGAACAAACAGCATTAGGGATTCTTGAAGAATTATCACCTCAAATTTCAGGATTAACACGCTTAAACTTAAATCCTCAAAGCGGAGAATTGATTATTCCAGCGCTTGCCTCCCCTGAAGCTCAAAGATATATTAAAACTATAAATGATTTTACGACTAAAGCTAAAGATAGTTATGGATCTAGGGTCACAAATTTTGACTTAACTCAATTTATGAAAAGGCTTCCTACATTAGCAAATACGGAAGAAGGAAGAAAAGAGATCATTGAACAAATGAGGACGCTGAATTCTATAAATATGGCACGCGAGCAAGCTTTAATTAATTATGTTGATGAGCAAGGTGGTGTTAGAAATGTTGATTGGGATAGAGCAGAAAGAGAAGCTGATAAAAGAAGTAAAAATATCGTAGATGAATTGAAAAAAGATTTTATAAAAATTGAATCAAATTCAAAAAAATCCTACACAAAATCAATAGATTCAGATCGTAAATTAGCAAGTCAAAAAGGCTTGGTATTGATGGAATTGAATGGGGAAAATATTTTTGTTCCTAAATCAGATGTTTCAAAAGCTAAAAAAAGAGGCGCTAAACCTTTATGAATGATTTAGATTTCACTTTTTTCACAAAGGATCAGTTAGAAGGGGAAGGAAGCAATGATGAAGATTTTACTTATTTCACAAAAGATCAATTAGAGCCAGACTATCACAATTCAGAGCAATTACGCCCTCTTTATTCTAGAAAAGGGAAGGGGGGGGAAACTGAATTTACTAGTTTCCCTGAAGAATTTGATCAAAAAGAAGAAGATGAATTAGAAAATTTTGAGACTATAGAACAAAAAGAGGGAATTCAAAATGAACCTCAAGAGATAGAGTCTCTACAGGAAGAAGAAAAAGAGTTTCCTTTTGAAGAAGAAAATGATTTAGAAAGAGAGATCGAGAGAAATATTGCTAGGGGTACTTCAAGAATCGGAGAAACAATTTTAGGACTTCCAGGAGATCTTTATTCATTTGGAAAATATCTATTTGGAGCTAATCCAGAAACAAATCTTCCAACTTCTAAAAGTTTAAAAGAATTAAGTGAAAAATCAACAAAGGGATATACAAAAGCGAAAAATGAAGCAGAGGAAAAAAGCGATGAAGTACTTTCAGATATTGCTTCATTTATGATTCCAGGTTCCGGAAAATATAACATGATGAGAAATATTGGGATTCCAGTTGTTGCCAACTTGGCAAAAGAAGGCATTAAATATACAGGTACAGAAAAATTAGGAGATGCTGCCAAGATTGGAACTATGGTTGTGTTAGATTTAATGTCTCACAGGAAAGGCGGAGCTAGAAAATTCGCTGGAAATTTATTTAATGAAAGTGAAAAATTGATTCCTGAAGGAGCAGAATTAACTTCTCATTCATTCCAAAAGTCCTTGTCAAATCTAGAAAAAACTCTTGAAAGTGGAGGCACAAGACCTTCTACAGAAAAATCATTGATTAAAGTTAATGAAATCCAAAAAAAAATGAAAAATGGACAAATTGAAGTTAAAGAATTAATTGATTTTAGGAAAAGTATTAATGAGATCAAAGATTCTCTTGGTGGTTTTGATATTACAGTTCCTGCAAAAATAAAAAAGAAAATGATTGTTAATTTAGATTTAGTGAAAAAAGAAGTGATAGGAGCTCTTGACGAATATGGAGCCAAACATAATCCAGAATTTAGAAAATTAAATAAATCTGCTAATGAAGCGTGGGCAGCAGTAGAAAGTTCAGAAAAAATGGGAAAATTCATTTTGAAAAGCATTAAGCAATCATTTAAATCTCCTTACACAAGCACATTATTGGGATTGGGCGGTTATGGAATTCATAAGGCCGGAGTAGCAGGAGCAATAGGAAAAACAGGAGCTATAAGCGCTCCACTAGTTTATGCCGGATATGAAACATATAAAGTATTTCACCAAATTCTTAAGAGTAAGACAATGGCGAAATATTATGGAAATATTCTTAAAGGTGCATCTGCGGGTAACGCATCACAAGTTTCTAAAAATGCTAAATTGCTTGATGATGAATTAGCTAAAATCGAAGAGTGATTACCAAGTATCAGGGTGTCCATCATATTTTTTTTCTCTAGTGATGAACATTAGAATAGAATAAATCACCAAGCAAGAAAGTATAAAAGTTCCAGAAATGTACATTTTTTATAATCCTTTTTTATAGTTAACAAATTTATAAAGATCGTCTTTGCTCCTTCTTTCCTCTCTCAATTCATCTGCTATTCTAGACACCTTAGTAGAAACAGAATCCATTTTAGATTCTAAGCGTTTTTCCATTGATGAAAACGCCAAATAGATAAAAGAGCAAAATCCGCCTATGATTGCAACGCAAGCAATAACTACTTCCATGAATGGACTCATTTTAAACTCTCTTGGCTTTTGCTCTTTAATAGGTCTATAAACATTTCATATAATTTGTCTGTTCTTTTAGATTGCTGATCAATCTTATTATTTAAGTCATTGTCCAATTTTTCAATTTGAGACTTAAGGTCATGAGTAAAATACCAGCAGATAACAGCCATGCCCATTAAATTTTGAATGTTGAATCCCTTTAAAAAATCTATTAATTCAGTCATTTTCTATTCCTTTCTTCGATCGCGCAAAGCCTTCCGTGGAAATCTTTAATTTCTTCTTGTATTCCTCTTATTAATTGCAATATATCCCTTCGATCATTTGCAGCTTCCCTTCTATCTGCATTTGATTCAGTTCTTGCCCAAAACCATAATGATAAAGTAAAAATCATATTGGCTATAATAAATGTTGCAAATTGTATCCAATCCATTTTAAATCCTCTCTAACCTTTTTAGCTCTCTTTTTATCTTAGCATTTTCTTTCTGAACTTTCACAAATTGAACAATCAATTGCTCTGTCTGACTGCTCATGACGAGGTTTAGCTCTACACAAAGCATTTTATATTTCTTAAGAACCTCTGTATCAATCAAAAATTTATGCTGTTTCTTGCTCATGTACCAAATGTACCATATAATCTATATAATAACAAGTGACATATTTTTTTTAAAAAAGGTCCTTAGGATGTTATGATTAGAAACTTGCATATTATTTATATTTTTAATTTAACATATTTAATAAAGTGGAATTTAAAATAAAATCCACGGAGGAATTATGATACCTACAGGTGCAATGTTATATACTCAGAGTTTTGGAAGCCGACCCGAAGGCGTAGAAATCCCAACATATCAAACAAGAGCCCCAACATCCAGCGACACTAATTTTCCTATCGGTAAAGTTTGGATTTATTTAGGAGTGGCATCCTATACTTTATTAAATATTACATCAGCTAGCGCGACTCTAGCCGCTACATGGTCCCTTCCCTCAGGAGAAATTGCCTCCACTACAAATGCGGGAGCTGTTTTTCTTAGCACTCTATCGCAATTACAGAATGGGAATGCTCCTAACTCTACATATGTTCCTTCCTCTAATGATGTGGCAACTGTAATTGCATCTGTAGTGGTAGGCGCGGGCGTCCCTGCTACTACCACTCAACAAGGATATGTCTTTCTAGCTACGAATGCGCAGGCTCAGGCAGGAGCATTAACCACTAACTATGCAATTAATCCAGCTAGTTTGGCATCTGTATTTGCGGTTCCATTTGCATTGGGAAGCACAACACCCGCAGCAGTCACCGCAACAACTCTAGGATTTACCACAGCAACGGGTACTGCTGGTGGTACATGGGCGTCAGGCGGAACAGCTATATCTATTGGAGCAGATGCAACAACGGACACTATAAATATTGGCACCGGTGCAGCAGCTAGAACTATCCATATCGGAGACTCAACCCAGGCGGTTCAGCCACAGGCGCGGCCGCTTTGACCTTGAAAGCAGGGACCGGTAATTTCACATTCACCTCAGCTGCAACTACTATAGTCACAATGTTCGCGGCAAATACCAGCGGAACAATAGCGATTGGGGGCACAGCTCAGACTGGTGCCATGTCTTTTGGAAATTCTTCCGGAACGAATACCGTTAACCTAGGCGTTGGAAATGGCGCTAATACTACAAATATCTCGACTGGAACAGGGGGAAATACCCTACACCTAGCTGACGGGGCAGGAACTAACACCATCACATTAGGATCGGGCGCTTCAATTAACACAGTCACAATTGGATCGGTGAGTTCGACTTCAGCAACGACAATTTTAGCCGGAAGTTCAGGTCTAACAATAGACGGAACAACTTCAACTAATATGTTGATCGGAGCCAGCTTAACTACTGGGGCTATCACAATTGGGGGCACCGCTGAAACTGGCACGATTACTTTGGGAAGCTCAAGTGGTACTAATATCGTAGCAATTGGCGCAGGGGCTGGGGCTGGAACGGTGTCCATTTCAAATAATACAACCGCAGGCGCGACAATTAATATAGCTACCGGAGTCAATGCGTCTACTAATACATTAAATGTATTTACTGGGGCGTCAGCAACGGGAGCGGATGCAATTAATTTAATGACAGGCGCAACACCAGGAGCTAGTCAGACATTAACCATTATGAGCGGTATTGCATCTGCTGGAACTCAATCTATTGCTGTTCTTGGTGGAGCTAATACAACAGGAACTCAATCAGTAGCGTTTTTTGGCGGTGCAATTGCGGGCGCTACAAGCAACTTCAACGTTCTAAACGGTACAATTGCATCAGGCACTAACACATTTAATCTATTGTCCGGCGCTCCATCTGGCGGTACTAATACTGTAAATATTCTGGCGGGGGCAGCGACTGGCGGAACGAATACGCTTAATGTCCTATCAAGCAATACTGCTACACAACTTGGAACCGTTAATATAGCCACCGGAACGGGAGCGGCGCATGTAGTTAATATAGGGAATAGCACTGGGGCCGGAAACATTCAGATATTGTCTAGCGGAACGAATACTATATTGATTGGAGGTACTTCACAAACTGGAACAATCACACTGGGAAGTTCTAGCGGTACTAATATTGTGGCAATCGGAGCCGGCACGGGGGCGACCACTCTTAATTTAGCAACGGGCGCTGGATCTGCTAAGGCCATCAATATTGGAACGGGTGCGGTAAGTAATGTTTTAACTCTAGGAAGTGTTTCTTCAACCAGCGGAATTACTATGCGGGTAGGAACTGGAAACTTCTCTTTAGATGGCGATGCTGCTGCAACCTATACTTTTGCACCTAGTACAACTGGAGGAACGATTAATTTCGGGGGAACGGGCGCCAATACAGGGACTATGACGATCGCGGGAGGTACTGGAACCCAGATACTTAACATCGCCTCTAACTCCGGTATTAAGACTGTAAATATCGGCGTAACTACTTCCGCGGATACTATCAATATTGGAACTGGCGGAACTGCTACGCAAACCGTAAATATAGGCTCGACAAGTTCGGCGTCCACTGTTGTCATAAATGCAGGTACTGGAGCTGTTGCTGTTACGGGAGGTAATCTTAAGATTGCTACTGCTGCTAAAGGACTTCAAATTAAGGCGGGCGCGGCAACAGATTTTGCTGGATCTGCTGTGCTTGTTTTGGGAACTGTTACAGTAGCTAATACAAATATTGCGACTGGAGATTTAATTTTCCTTTCTAGAATTGCGGTCAATGGCGCGGTTACTCTTGGCGAGTTGAGTTATACGATTAGCAATGGCGCGTCCTTTACTATCAATAGTTTAATTCTGGGGACGCCTGCTTCGGTCCAAACTGCCGACGTGAGTAGCGTGGGATATTTCATCATACGTCCTTTATAAGCGCTGTACCTAAATGACCCTTTTAGGTTAGAATGTATCTAACCAAGGAGGGTTATATGGAAGATTTAATTTGTGTTAAGTGTGGTAAAAAATTTCCTTTTTATCAAATGAAAGGAAGGCCGATACCAAGATTTTGTAGTCATGCCTGTAGAGGACATACAGGATTTAGGCCAGGGGGGCAAATCAGAATCGCTGAATTGACGGATGAAGAGAGGTTTGAAAGACTTAAGAAAAGTTTTGAAAAACATGTTATTAGATATGAGGGATGTTGGGGATGGAATGGCCCTATTGCTAAAGGCGGATATCCTGTCATGTCTTGCAGAAAAACCATAGGTCCGGATAGAGGACATAAGGCGTCATGGATAATACATAAAGGATCTATTCCCAATAGGATGCATGTTTGCCATTCTTGCGACAATCCTATATGTACTAATCCCGATCATTTATGGTTGGGAACACATAAACAAAATAATGATGATAAAATCGCTAAAGGTAGAGCAAATTGGGTAAGTCCTCCGATTAAAAAAGGTATCGAGAATGGTTCAGCTATTCTTAATGAGGATCAAGTTAGAGAAATAAAAAAATTGATAAAAGATGGACATTCATGTTATTCAATTAGCAAGGAATTTCCTGTTTCAAAAACAACGATACTTAGAATAAAAAATAACATAAGTTGGGGACACATAACATGCTAAAAAACACACTACAAATGGAACATGTCGTTGAAGGCAAACTTTTTCATTTCACTTGCGATAACAACGCACCTATCGGACATGTCAAAGATGCCTTAAACAAATTCATCCAATATACTTGTCAAGTCGAAGACAATATATTGATGCAGCAAAAACAAGCTCAAGAAGCTGAAGAAACCGAAAAAAATGCAGAAAATCCGCAAAATACAGAGGAATAATGTCATATACTAGCAAAGTTGCATGGGAAGTACTTAGGACGCTGGATACCGCCACTATGACGAATCCGGCACTTTATTACGCTGTCGGCACCGGTTTATTATTCCCCTCGTTCAAGCTTAAGATGGTTAATAATAGCAATGTGCTTGTAACTATTTCCATAGATGGAGTGAGCGACCATGACGTTTGCCCTAGCGGATCATTTTGGCTTTATGATGAAACTCAGCTGCCATTACCAACCGCTATTCCGGCAGTACCGGCAGGCACATCGATTAGTTGTAAATCTGCTTCAGCTGGTGTAGGACTTATTTACTTAGTATCTCAGTATGTTGTTCAGCAATAGGAAAATAAAATGAACGATATCAATCAATTTAACTTATTTGAAAATGATGAAAAACACCCTAGTGTTAGGCTGGAAGATTTAGAGCAAAGAATTAAGGATAACGAAATAAATATTGCATATTTAGAAAACGTCATCATAAATCTAACCGAACAATGCCTATCCAGACATATAGGTTTAATGAATTCAAAAGTAAATCGCGAAGAATTCGATAAAAAAATCATGGAAATTTCAGGTAAATGATATGAGCCAAGCCGGAATAATTAACCTATCGTCTCAATCGGGCGTCGTCGATTCAGTAACTGGTTCGAATGGAGTAACAGCCAGCCCAACAACAGGAAACGTTGTAGTATCGGGCGTAAATGCAACGACTTCATCTGTGGGTGTAGCTTCATTTAACTCAGCTAACTTTACGGTGAATGGGTCGGGTCAAGTTTCCATTTCAGCCGTTCCGGTTTCGGAAGGGGGGACTGGGGATTCAACACTAACAGCTAATTCAGTTTTAATAGGCAATGGAACATCTGCGGTTAAATTCGCCGGCCCTTCTGCTACGGTTGGTCAAGTACTCCAATCGGCAGGACTATCGAGCACTCCTGCGTATAGCACAGCAACTTACCCTCTTACTACAACAGTTAATCGTTTACTCTATTCTTCAGCTACTAATACAGTGTCTGAATTGGTTAGTACAGGAAATGGAACCTTAGTCACTTCCTCAACGGGAATTCCTAGTATATTGGGAGGGCCAGGGACTACAGGCAATATACTTCAATCTAATGCAGCAGCAGCGCCTAGTTTTTCAACGGCAACTTACCCGTCAACTGCTGGCACGTCAGGAAAGATATTAGTATCTGACGGAACTAATATTGTTAGCTCAACGCCTACGTTCCCAAATGCTTCTGCAACGTCAGGAAAATTTATTAGATCAGATGGAACAAACTGGATAGCCTCCACACCTACCCTTCCCACATCAGCAGGAACTTCTGGAAAAGTTCTTCAATCAGATGGTACGAATTATGTTGAATCTACAGCAACATTCCCATCAACAGCCACAGGAACAGGGACAATATTAAGAGCTAATGGAACAAACTGGGTGGCTACTACTGCGACCTATCCAACAACCACTACAGCATTTCAATTATTAGCGTCAACCGCAGCGAGTGTTATTGGAGAGATAACGGCAGGGGCCACAGGCACAGTGTTAACAGGAGTAAGTGGAGCTGTCCCAGCATTTAGTGCAACGCCAGCACTTACAAGCATTACTTTAAGTGGAGGGACAGCGTTAAGTACTTATGTAGAAGGGACTTTTACGCCAACTGTTGATGGTACGGTTCCTGGATCTACAGGATATGTTTACCAAGTAGGTACATATACAAAAATAGGAAGAATGGTTTTTTATAGCATAGATGTTTCTGTTTCTTCCGCTACAGGGACAGGTACTTTAATTATAGCAGGTCTCCCCTTTACTGTAATAACAGTTGCTAATTCAATAGAGCAAATGTCCGTTAGGGTTACTAATTTAACATGGCCAGCAGGAGGTACAATGTTAACGGCGTCTCCTTTAGGAGGTACAACCACCATTTCAATAACCTCTTCAGGTTCGGCAATAGCAGGAGGGTTTTTACAAATAGCAAATACGGCATTTGTTATTAAATCAACAGGCTTCTATTTTACATAATTATATATAGTTGGATAAAATTAAATGTCATCTTTTCAATCAAACGGTCCTGTCGCAAATTCAAGTTACGCTTTATCTACGGGAGTGGCTCTCAGTGATCCATTCATTACCGTATTTATGGACAGGGACCCCACTCCTTATGACTTTAACTATCCGATTAAGAAAAGATGGATCAATTTAACGCTGGTAAAGGAATGGATTTTAGTTAGTTTTACCAATGTGACGGGACAGAGTTTAGCTAACTGGGTGCTTCTTAGTATTTCAGGATTGAATCTTCTTCAGACTTTATCGGATAATGTAAATCCTCCTGGGGGAACAGTTGTTCTTCCAAGTCTCTCTAGCGATTCTCCTCCGAATAATATTCAGTTTACAGGGCAATTAAACGAAAATGGAGCATCTTCCCCAAGCCCCTTTCAAACCATAATTGAAAATCCAGGTAATCATTCTATTAGCATAAATCCCATGTCTCCAGCTAGATGGATAGTAGATCCATTAGGGGGGTTAGATCCTCTTAGGCCTAATGGAACTCATACAACTATAGTCTCTGCTGTTGCAAGCGCAGTTTCTGGCGATACGATTTTAATCATGCCTGGAAATTATGTCGAAGATGTCGTTTTAAAACCAGGTGTGAATTTAACCGCATATACCGGAGATTCTTTTAATAAGACTGTTTTAATCTCTGGTCTATTATTGTTGAACCAAGTTGGAACAGTAAATATTTCAAATATTTGCCTTCAAACTAATGGAAATTTTTGCTTAGCTGTTACAACTTTGGGGACTTCCACTTTAAATTGCACAAATTGCCGTATTATTGGAGTAGCTAATGGTTGCATGTTGTTTACCTCAACATCGTCATCTTCATTAAGTGTTTTCAATAGCTGCACTGGCGATATGTTATCCTCAGGTCATAAATATTTTGAGCAAACCGGTAATGGATCAATAGTTTTTAATAGCTGTTCTATAGCTAATAGCGCAGTTTCATCCACTCCTTCTACTTTGTCGGCTGGTGTTTTAAATGTTGTTAGATCTACAATTAATTTTCCAATAGCGGTTTCAAGCACTGCGAGTACCTCAATAACGTCTTCAGGATTTAATAATGCCGGAAGTAATACAGCATGTTTAGCATTAACGGGATCGGGCACAAGCGGAGCATTTAACAGCCAATTTATAAGTGGGTCATCTTCCGCAATTACTATTGATGCGGGGACGACTTTTAGTCCTATTGCATGTGATATAAATTCGAGCAATACAAACGCGATTACAGGATTAGGCACAATTACATATTCTGGATTAACTTTTTCAGGATCTTCAACGACTATTAACGTAACTACACAAGTATTTTCGGGGACTTTACAGGGTTCTAAGAACACGGCGCCCGCAGCGGGATTTTTAGGAGAATTAATAACTTCCGGATCTGTTATCAACGTTAGCGTCTCTACGGGTACACCAAAATCTGTAACCAGCATTCTTTTAACACCAGGAGTGTGGGATGTTACAGGTTTTTCTCAATGTGCATTTTCTGGATTTGTAGGTTCATCATTCATTATTTCATTGAGTACCGTTGATAATACTCTTCAAGGTAACGGAGGAGATCAACGGTGGAATTGCGGTAATACTACGGCAGATTATGTGTCGGCATCGGGTTGCGTACCCGCATTCAGAGTCGTTATTAGTTCTTCGACAACCTATTATCTGGTTGTACAAGCAAATTTCTTGGCGGGAACCGGCACCGCGGCAGGAAGAATATCAGGTGTTAGAGTCGGTTGAATTATCTAATCATATGTTAAATTTATGAAATTAATTATCTCGATATAGGCATCTCTTTTCGATCGATACACCAAATATATTTGAACCTTTTTTTCTTCTTGCATTTGCAATTCATATTCTGTTTTTTTTAACTCGCAGAATTTATATATCCTTTCGACTTCAAGATGAGGATAATCGAAGATCACGGGGACGATATTGCAAAAAATAAAATTTGGGATTAATAGGAATAATGATAAATATTTCATTGGATTACTCTTCCTTATTAAGTTTTTCAATTATCTTATTGATAAGAGCTTCTTTTTTGTGTGATTGATCCACTATTTCTTTAAGAATTGGCAACATAGCAGTAAGCCAAATTAGTGCGCTATCTTCTTTTTTAAGAAGATGCTTAAGATGTAAAGATAGGATCTCAACTCTTTGGTTATCATCTGTTTCATTCATGGGATAAGTTTGCCCTTGCATATTCCAAGTTTTAGCATATCATATTCATGTTCAAGCTCCCTAATGTTTTTGACAAGTTCAGCTTGCCTTGCATAAAGAGATCGCCTAGTTTTTTCCCATTCTTTTTTCATGTTATCGAACTCCTTAGAAATATCTCGAGTTTCGAAAAACTGTAACTGTTGCATATCAATCCCTATCAATTATTTTTGGCCTAGTATTTCTATATTTTTCTTCGATTTCGCAAAGCCTTCCGTGAAAATCCTTACTTTCCTGTTGCATTCCTCTTATTTCTTCTCTCATCCCGTTATGAAGTGAAATTGTAACTCCAAAGAAAGTAAGCATTATGATTAAATTTGAGGCTATTATAGCTATAACCTGTATCCATGTCTCATTCATTTTCTATTTTCCTTTATCAAATCGATAAACATTTCATATAATTTATCTGTTCTTTCTGATTTCCTTTCAATTTTACCATATAAAAGATAAAATACGACTAGTAATGTAACCAATAAAATTATAAATTCGACGTGATTTGTCCAAGGTTTACTTTCGTTAATTTTAATTCTCCGGTGGCATTGAATTTAAAACATTATTCCAGAACTCAATTTCTTTTGCAATCATTTTATTAATAAAATCATCATCTCTTTTTAAATTCATCCAGTAGTAATCTTCTTTTGAGTAAGAGAAATAATCAATCTCCTTTAGATTTGCTATCATCATTTGATGATGTAATTGACACATATAGTAAGCTGGTATTCTTCCGTTGCTTGCCATTCTATGGCTTCCCTTACCGCATTTTATCTCAACAGCATGAGATAGATCCTCAGTTATTCCATCAAATGATGCGCTTAGAAAAGGGTATATTTCGTCCTCGCATACTAATGGATTTACGCAAAGATTCGTTAAAGATTGATAACATTTCCTGGCTTCATGCTCCATCTCATTTCCGGCTTTCATTTTATCATTCGTTTCTTGTTCCCATCCAAAAATTTTTTCTTCCCATAATTGAGATATAGAACGCCAGGGATTTAACCCCATAATTATACTTGCATCCGACGCCCCAATGTGGGTGCGCCGGAATTGATGCCACTCTTTTGACCCTTGGATAATATCTGTGACTCTCATGTTTCAACTTCTTTTTCATTAGCTTGCGCATTTGCCATCATCCCTTTTAATATTTTTGGGAACATGTCTTCTTTGATCATGGAAAAATCTTTTATTCCCAATGATGCCAAATATGAAAATAATTTCTCCATATATGAGTTATCGCATTGATCGGACAATTCTATTAGCTGTTTCACTTTTGCTGTTCCAATAATGGGAATAATATCGGCAACCTTTCTATTTGCTTTATTTCTGTCCACAGCAGCTTCGCCATCGTCATCATCTTGTGATATGCCTATTATTGCACTTAAGCAATATCTTCTTGCATACGTGATACCTGAACCCATTCCTTGCGCATCCTGTTTAGCTGATATAATCGGCATAGTCGATTTTATCCATTGACCTGAGGAATGCAATAGCAAAGTATTTAAATGCAGCTTATCGTTTATAGTCTCTAAAGTTTGCGCTATGGATAAACCATTTTTAGTTAGGGGTATTCTGCATGTCGCCCATACCGAACTTAAATCCGCGTATTTAGATTTAAAAAAAGGGTTGTCGGAATCTTTCTTTGCTGATTCCATTTCACCCTGGCACTTAGCCAAGGCGATTGCTAATTCATTTATTTCATTTGATTGGTTATTCATATATCCCCGTAAAGTGATTTTGTGCCATTTCTTCGCAAAGTTCCTCAATATACAGTTTCTTAAACTCTTTATAGTCATCAAGAATAGCTAAACGCTCTAAAGGGGAAAGCCTATTTATAATCCTTTCCCTATACGCGTCCATTTTTTCCCTGATAATAGATTCATCATCTATCAAATGGCTGTCATCTTCATAAATCATGCTACACCTCCTATAAGATAAGATTTAATTTCTCTAAGTTCGTTGCTAGCTTTTAACATGTCATAACTTAAGTTTTCTAACCTCAATCCTAGGTCCCATCCGAACTTTAGTTCGTTGTTTGCCATCTCAGAAAGGGTGTTGCATAATCTTTCCGTTGCTTCTATAATTTGTTGTATATCACTCATCTTGTCTCTCTTGTTTGGTTTTTATCAACAAAAAGTAGCTCAACTTGCTAGTTTTGGTGGACTAGGCTACAAGGAACTTGCTTTTTCATACTGATTAATATATAACAATTGCTATTTTACTACAAGTTATATTTTTTGTGTTGCATGAAAATGCTAAACGTGTAACAATAGGTTCATAAATTAAGGGGGTTATGGTGAAATTGAGAGACTATTTACACTTCAACAAAATGACAGCATCTGAGCTAGCAAGGGGGTTAGACCTACATGCTAATACCGTGCGATATATATCATCTGGGGTTAGATTTCCAAGTCGCAAGCTAGCGATTAAAATAGAGATGATCACTGGGGGGCAAGTGACACGACAAGAGTTGAAACCGGATTTTGATTGGAGTAAAAATGAACGAAGATGAGTCATTAAACGAATATTGCCCTATCGTATGGTGCGCTGATAGGTAAAGAAAAAAGCCGATCAATCAAGATCGGCTAAACTCAACTATTTTCAAGGTTATCTCCATAATACTCTAAGGATATTTTCTTTGCATCATTTATGAAAATTGAATGCAAATTCCTTCAGCTTAATGATAAAGAAATTTTTTAAAAATTGTTTGAGAAAATATTAAGAAAAAATTAAGATCGGCTAGAAAAGAAAGGCTGCTAGGGTTAGCAGCCTTCACTAAGCGAAAAGCGTAACAATGTAGTTATTGTCATTATGGATTTCGCTTAGTTATAAATCAACCTTTATAACAGGAAATCTATGAGTAACTCAGAATCAGAATCTTGCAAACCAAATCATAAAATAGTAATCCCTGAAAAGATCTTAAAAAACAATAAGATTGAGGCTAATGCTAAAATTTTTTTGGGTGAACTTATTTATTTTTTTAAATCTAATGAGTTCTTTCATATTCCTAATGAGTTCTTTTCGAATCTTTACGAAGTAGATGAAAAAACTATAGAAAGATGGTCTGATTCTCTAGTTAATGAAAATATTTTGAAAATAATTAATTTCGAACAAGAAGAAGCAATAAAAATCCTCAAAGAAAAAATTCCTCAAAAATTTACATGCGATCTAAATTTTGATAATAATTTTTGTAATTGGTGTAAGTGCCATTCCTATTTATTGCATAAACATCATCACCCCATTCGTAAAAAGTATGGAGGGATAAAGACAATAGATATTTGCGCTAATTGTCATCAGGAATTTCATTTTCTTTGTGATTACAGAAAATTTAAAATTTTATGGGAGATGATATGCTAATACGTACATCTAAAGACAAAGATCATCCCTATGTAATGATAAACAAAAAATTTTTACATGATTCAAATCTATCTCTTAAAGCTAAAGGACTTCTGGCATATTGCATGTCAATGCCCGATGGATGGGAGTTTCACGTAAATCAACTGTCTAGTGTTTTGAGGGAAAATCGAACAGCAATAAACTCCGCTTTTAAAGAACTCATTGAATTCGGATATTGCCAGAGGATACAAACCAAGAGATCGGATGGTAAATTTAATAAAATAGAATACATACTTTTCGAAACGCCTGATTTAAAAAAATCATTACCGCGATCAGGTTTTCCGCAAGCGGATTTTCCGCTAGCGGAAAATCGACCACTAGTAATAAATGATGTTAGTAATGAAAAAAAACAACGACAACAACCGCTAAAGAAGAAAGAAAATCTTCCTGAGAAAAAAGTCGTCGTCGTTTCTTCGGAAGATAAAGAAGTTTCAAATTCATTGAAGGTTTATTTAGAGAAATTCGCTAATAAACATGGAGTTGAATGGGATATCCCGCTTGCAGTTTTAGAGGAATTGAACTCAAATTATGGCATAAAATACTTGGCCGATCAGCTAAATTATACCACTAAACGACATGAGCAGGCGATCAAAGATGAATCCACTCCGTATAAGCGTAAGAAAGAATCTCGTATAGAAAAACCACAAGTCTATCTGTCAATGAGCTGCGAAAAAAATTGGGCTAACTCCGTTAATTTAAACAATTGATTTTAAAATTGATTTTGTATTATTTGACTTTAGGGGACAGCGTGCGGATCACGTGGGGTCGCTGTATCATTTCAACAGCACGGCCCCTACCCTTTTAATTAGAGGATCTTATGGACAGAATAGTCATGGGTAAATTGATTAGCATAACGCTAAATCACCAGAAAAATCGAATTACTATGCTATACGAAAAAAAAGAAACTGACTTTGGAACATTTTTTTGTCATGTTTATTTCGAATCTCTCGATGAAGCTCAAGAAATACTTGAAGAAATACTAGATATGGAAAAAAAAATACCCCTCCGCGTCTCTAATTGCGAAGGGGTAAAACCAAACAAGTTGACAAGATGAGTTGTCGTGCTCATTTTATACGATTAAAAAAAAATAAGGAAGCAGAATGATTAAAGTTTTGGAATTTATCCCTGGAGGAAAGGCCCCTTGTATTGGGAAACTAAAAATTTTGATAAACGAACAGCAAGTTCTTCAAGGGATTTCTCTCTGTGAAAATGAAAGAAGCAAGTGGGTTAACTTCCCATCCGTTAAAAAAATCATAGACGATAAAGAGGTTTGGGTTCCTGCTATATTTTATCAGGTCCCCAGCGTGCAAAAAAGATTTTGCGAGGAAATACTTAAAGCCTATAAAGATTATCTAATGGAGGGCAAATGAAACTTTTCATTATAAAATATAAGGATCAGGAAGAATGTTTTGTCCTCTCTTCAATGGTTGGATTCAATTATTCTCCTACCACCTCCATGTTGACTTTATGCTTTAATACAGGAGAGTTTTATTCGGTCTTAGTAGAAGGAGACGAATACGAGTCGTTTGTTGGTTTTTTTTCGCACGGACTGGATGTGTTTTATCTATATCGAACTAATCAGAATATCGGCCAAGTATGTGAGAGTTTGAATGAAACATAAATTTGGCGCGATAAGGTGCGAGAGGGAAGGGATTAAGTTCCCCTCAAAGCTCGAAAGAAATTACTACGACAGGCTTGTTTTAGAGAAAATGTCAGGGAATGTGGTTCTTTTTATCCGACAGCCACGTTTTGACTTACCAGGTGGGTTGACATACCTGGCCGACTTTCTTGTCTTCTACGCAGACGGAAACGCTGAATTTATCGATACAAAAGGAAAGGACACTGTGGTTAGTCTTATGAAACGGAAACAAGTTGAAGAATTGTACCAAGTGAAGATAAAAATTGTCACAAAGGTTTAGCATGAAAAAAATAATCATAAAAAAAAATGAATTGATCGATTTGATATTTTGCAAAAAAATAGAATGCGACGGCTATTTAATTGAGATCGACGAAAAAACAATGGATATTTTGAACGAGATCGAAGAAAAAATGATCTTCGGCCGCTCTTACAGAAAAAAGGAGAAAATAGCATGATGAAATATATAATTTTAGCATTGTCTATCTCGTTTATCTCGATTGCGGTTTTTTTAATTTATGGAGCTTACTTAGAGTCTAAGGAAAAAAAATAAAGAGGAATCATGGATAAGCTAATCAAAAGAGTTAAGCGCGATCTAGATAAGGGCGAAAAAGACACAAAAGTTTTGCTTAAGGCAGATAAAAAATTTGACAAGAAGATTGAAGAGGCTAAAAAGTTGAAGACGAAAATGAAAGAGGGGAAATGCTGATTATTCAGCATCCCCATTTTGTTACTTAAAGCTTTTTTCAAAAGCTTCATGCACTAAATCTCTCAAAAATTCTGACATTGTTTTGCTAGTAGCTATGGAGCACGCTTCGAGCTTTTCTCGATCTTTTTTAGTTAGCCTAACTCGGACAGCTTTATCATGATAAGATTTTGATTTAAAATTCTTTCTTTCTGTGGCTTTATTTTCAGTCATTGAGGCTCCTTATCTTATCCCGCTAAATTGTAAATACCTAATTCGATTTCATCCACAAGTTCTCCTTCTAAAATTTCATTAAACTCTTTTACGCCATCCCATGTTGTGATACACTGCAACATATATTCATAATATTTAGTGTCATGAATTGTTGTTGATCGGTGAAGTTTTTGGCCTACTATCTCTATGAGATCATAGCCGAAGTTTGTTTGATCTTTCTTGTCTTGATTTAATTTAAATTTTAGTCCTTTCATCTTATTCATCCTTGTCTTTTTAGGTAGGCCCCAGAAGGGCCTTTGTGTTTTTAAATTGTGAATTCTTCTTGGTATTTTTTGTAATGAGCCTCAGTGTATGCATTTATAAAATCTTGCTCTTGACAGGGAGAAATACGCATATGAAGTTCTTCCCTTATTTCATCATCCATTAAGTTTATGCATGCCTCGTAATCTACCAAGTTTCCGTTTAAGTTTACTTGTTCTATTGTAAAATTTCTCATTTTGCTCATCCTTGTTTTTTTTGTTTTGGTTACTCGTATCTTAGCTTTTTGCTCAACTTGCTAGTTTTGGTGGACTAGTCGTCAAGGAGACTTGCTTTGATACCCAAAACTATAACATATGTTGCTATATTGTAGCAACACAAATGATAAATAAATCAATACTCCATAAAACACAAAGGTTTACGATAAATCTATTTCTCGGCTTTGAGAATGGAATATATTAGGAGTATCATTGATTCAAAATCGATGTATGTGACAAACGCATGTCTGACATGGGGTGGAAGATTAGCGGAATGATTGACTTGATCTAATAGCAATTGCATCATTTGATCGCGTGTCATTTCAGCATCTTCAGAGATCTCATCTTTATCCGTATCCATCTATCACCTATGCTTGTGTTAATATTGCGTGGTATGATATCAAAGATTTATTTAATCAGCTAAAAAAAAGGTATAAAAATGGTATCACCTAAGGGACATGCGCCTTACAACAAAAACGGAGAGGGGGGAAGGCCGCCAAAATTCTCCGACGAACAAGTAGATATTTTTGCGGATGAGTTTTTGGAATGGCTAAAAGAAGATAAAAATGTTTGGATGAAAAACTTTTGTTTGGAGCGCGATATTAATTCAGATTGTATGTCAGAATGGTGTAATAGATCAGAGAGGTTTCGAGGAGCGTACTTAATTGGAAAGCAAAAACAAGAAGCAAAGATATTTGAAGGCGGACTAATTGGTAAGTATAATAGTAACATTGTTAAACTAGCATTAACTAACCATCACGGATGGGCAGAAAGAACAGAATCAAAGATTAGTGGCGACTCGCAAAACCCTCTACAATGTATTATTGATAAAGTTTCGTCAAAAAAAGGCGAAGATGAAGAAGATCAACGAAGCTGATTACGAAACAGTCGAAAAACTTTTATCTGATCCTTTTTGGCGGCTGAATAATCTATATCAAATCGTTAATAAACGTGGAAATCAGATAGTATTTAATCTTAATTGGGCTCAGAGGCAGTTATACGACGAGATGCACTATTGCAATATCGTTTTAAAGGCTCGACAGCTAGGTATATCGACGTTTATTTGTCTCTATTTTTTAGACAAATGCCTTTTTGGTAAAAACATATCTGCAGGCATCATTGCACATACGTTGGAAGATGGTCAACAGCTATTTAGGCGGATAAAGTTTGCTTACGATATGCTACCGGACGATATACGCAAGATCATAACAGCGGATAATGATACCGCGCAAATGCTTAAATTTAGCAATGGATCGTCGATACGCGTAGGAACATCTCTGAGGTCTTCGACGATGCAATATTTGCATATATCGGAGTTCGGTAAGATCTGCGCTCAATACCCAGACAAAGCGAGAGAGATTATTACAGGGTCGCTTAATACGCTTGGAGTTGGACAATATTGTTTTATTGAGTCTACTGCTGAGGGGCGGGAGGGTTACTTTTTTGATCTTTGCCAGCAAGCAAAAGCACAACATGACTCAAAGGCTGATCTTAGCAAGCTTGATTTTAAATTCCATTTCTACCCTTGGTGGCGTGACAGATCTTATAGGATTGGTTCAGTTCCGTCTATCCCGCTAGAGTTATACGATTATTTTGTTCAGCTTTTGGGCCAAGGAATTGATTTAGATTCTGAGCAAAAAAACTGGTACGCTTTACGTCATAAAACGCAAGGCGAGGACATGAAACGGGAGTTTCCAAGCACTCCTGAGGAGTGTTGGGAGGTCTCCAATGCTGGAACATATTACGCTAGATATATCACTAGCGCGAGAATAGAAAAACGCATATGCAACATGCCTTATGACGATTCATTGCTTGTGCATACGGCATGGGATTTAGGGTTCAATGATGCGACTACAATATTTTATTTTCAAGTTTTTGGAAAAGAAATCCGGCTAATCGATTATGACGAAGGCAGCGGAGAGTCATTAACGCACTGGCTAAATGTCGTCATTAAAAAGCCATATACATATGATATGCATTTAGCGCCACACGATATTTTAGTCCACGAGTACACGAGCGGTATGACAAGACAAGCGACAGCATTTAAACTCGGCGTAACTTTGATCCCTGTTTCCAAAGTTGATATAATTTCCGGCATAGATGCGGCGAGAAATATACTAAATAGATGCTGGTTCGATGAAAAAAAGTGTGAGAAAGGCATAAAAGCGCTTGAAAATTACAAAAAAGAATGGGACGAAAGGCACGGTTGCTGGCGGTCAAGTCCATTGCACAATTGGTCTAGCCATGGCGCAGACGCTTTCCGCACGCTGGCAACAGGTCTACACTATATAACAGGTAAAAAAACCACAGCGGAAGCGGAAAGAGAAAGAGTCGAATCTCATAGAGACACCAGCGGTTTATTGCCTGGTCATTATCTATATGATATAGACACATTCGAAAAATCCAGGAATTCATTTAGAGGTACCAGGTCCCGAACGTTTTGATTTACAACAGGTTTAACTATGTCATCTTATTTCCCCCCTTGGAATAACTCGTTAGAGCCATCGCAAGGAAGCACTCGCCAGTGGCTGGACAATCTTTACTCAAAATTCCAGCCCATAGAACAAAGCCGCTGGAATCAATCTAATATAGATACTATGTTTTACGCCGGTGCTCAGACATATGTAAATCGGTATTTTGGGGGTGGTTCTCCTAGCTCAAACAACCAAGAATACTATTTTAATATATGCCAGCAGCCTATCAACATGGTAACTGGATACGAAAGACAACACCGTAAAAACTTTAATTATGTGCCTATCGAAGGCGCCAACCCAAAAACTACCGATCAATACACAAAAATAATCACAAACGCGGCTAATCAATCGTGTATTCACGAGCAAAAATCCAAGGCAAAAGAACTGGCGGCTATATCTGGAATGGTATTAATGCAGCCTTATCTTGATTATTCTGGAAAAGATCAAGCGCAGGGAGATTTAAAGGTTAAAATTTGGGAATATAACTCCTTCCTTGTCGACCCCTATTTTAGATCCCCTGATATGTCAGATGCTCAGTTTGTATGGTGTCAAGAGTATATCAGTAAGAAAGAGGCCGAGGAGAGATTTCCTGATAAAGTTAATCAAATATACCCCATGGCGGGGACGCCTCAAAGATATGGCAACTTTTATTTTCTTCCTGAAAACTATAACATGGCTCGTAACGATTTAATGGTTTTGTCTTATGTATGGTACAAATGGCGACGCAAGAAAAAGAGACTCTATTCTGAAAAACTTAATCAATTTTTTGATTTTGCCGGTGGCGAAGAAAATCTTGAAGAAATCCTACAGGCTATTCCCGATCTGGAACAAGTAACAGTAGATGTCCCATGCTGGAAACTTGCGACAGTTTTAAATGATCAACTTATGTACTTAGGGGACAATCCTTTACACTTCGAAGCATGCCCATTCATTCCCTATTTCTGGAACTACGAACCTCATATAAACTACTATGATTTAAGAGTTAGAGGCCTAATAAGGCCAATGAGATCCGCTCAATTTCTTTTCAATCATAAAGTTATTATGAATAATGATATTACCGAATCAACGATAAATTCGGGATGGAAGCGCAAGGTTGGAGCGGTAGCAAATGAAGACAATCTTAAAAAAACCGGACAGGGTTTTGACATAGTGATTAATCCCGGATTCAACCTAGAGGATTGCGAAAAGATCATACCGTCAGGAGTACCTGAATCAGATTTAGCTCTAGCCGAACAACTGAGGCAATTAATGTTCCAAACATCAGGGATAGATTTGGAGAATTGGTCCGGTCAGCAAGATAAACAAAGTAGTTCCCTAACACTAATGATCAAGCAAGCGGCCAATCTAATGGTATTCCAAAAGTTTTTTGACCAATGGGATTATTCAGACAAGCTTTTAGGTGATGTCATGCTGCAAGTCGTTTTGAATAATTGGAATGCTTCAAAAGTGCAAATGCTGATAAACGAAGAGCCCACACCTCATTTTTTTAGCAGAATATTTGCGAAATACCAAGTAACGGTAGAGGAGGCAGACCTTACACCGACTCAACAAAACTTACAAGCTCAGCAAATGCTAGACATGAATGCTGTATTTGGCCGTGAAGTGTTCCCGCCATCTATGATTATTCCTAAATTAAATATAACGGGCAAAGCAGAGATAATTGAGTTTATGCAACAGCAAGAGCAACAAGCACAAGCGGTTCAGTCGGAAGCAACAAATATCGAACACGCCTTCCAAGAAGCCAAGTTAAAAGAATTAATGAGTAAAGCAGTAAGTAATCTTGCAACAGCACGCGAGAGACATGGTAGAGCGGAAAGTAATATCGGTTTATTTGAAGAAAGGCTCTCAATGATCACCAAAAACAGAGCAATGGCGACAAAAGAGAAAATGGAAGCTCTTGAAAAACTCGTAGACGTGATAGCTAAATATGGCGAAATTGAAGCGGCAATAAAAATGAATGAGCTGGAAAGTGTTAGTTTTCAGCAAGAGCAAGAAGAAGACCGGGAAAAAGTCGATGCAAAACAAACATCCGAGTCTAATAAGTTTATGATGCAAATGATGCAGGGGATGGGGCAGGAAAATCAGGAAAATATGGGACAACAGTCATCTACACCAGGTGAGGAATGAAAAGCAATAAATAGTTTAAATAAAACAAATGGTTGACATAAAACATTTTTTCTGATAAGGTAAGATAAAATGAACCAGGAAGAAATCGATATGAATAACAGATTGCAAATGATAGAACTAGTATATAAAGAAATTGGACAGTTTAGGAAGATATCTTGTATTTTAATTATGAAGAAATTTAAATTATCTGAAGACATTTCTCAATATATTTGTCAAAAAATATGGTTAAGAAATCATTTAGAGGCTCGCAAGATGGCTAAGGATTTGGAATATAGGCTCTCATGAAAGATTGAAAGATTGAAAGATGAGATATTGGCAAAGAGACAGTGAAATGAAAAGTAATTTTTGTTTAAATCCTGAATTGATCACCACAGATGAATATTGCTGTTGCGAGTGCGAGGGTTTGAAATCATTCAAAAAGAATTATCCTACAACTGAAGAAATTTTTGACCATCTAATGGAGATTTCAAAGGATATGTATTTGACTAACCCTGATCCATTAAGGGTTCCTAGTATGTTGGAATTTGTTATGTTTATAGATGAGGGATAGGATATATGAATATTCAAGAAAGTAAAACCAAGTTTAGATGATACTTATATAAATTAATTATTGGTATTGAAAATGGGGAATAAGACAGATAAGTTGAGGTATATACGAAGAAAGAATAATATGAGGTTAAGCGGCTATAAGTTTCCTAAATGGACTTGTAAGAGACGAGGGAGTTATTTAAAGTGGAAAAATAATTATCCTACATTATTAGATGACTCTTGGGTATACGTTATAAATTAATTATTGGCATTCAGAATGTATAAATGTCCTACCTGCGAAAAAGAAACAGACGAATCATTTTACACTACAATTTATCCTCATTTGATTACAAAAAACCAGCAAGATCGCGGTGTTCTTCCAAGGGGTGATGTTTTGATGAAAACATGTCTTGATTGTAGCAAAAAAGTAAATTTTTATAATCCTGAGATTTTTGATTTAAATTAATTATTCGTATTGACCAAGTAATTATTTTAATCTGTAAAAATGGAATTTATTTAACATAATCTATATTATCAGACGGAGATTGAAATATGGGGATATATTACCAAGCAATGGATCATAAAAATAAAGAAGTCATAAAACCTCCCCATAAATTTTCTATAAAATTTCCTGGCATCATAAATCCTAATAACCCTTTCTCAAATATGGTTATATTAGCTAATGCAATTGGAGGTGAATTTGAAATTGTCAACGATGGCAATGAGGATATATTTTATGACGAAGATTACACAGATGTAACAGATGAATATTTTGAAATGTTAAAGAAATATTTTCCCAATTATGATTTCGATAAGGCACAATGGATTGGATAAATTGTAAAGTCACAAAACCGGAATTAAGAATAGATTTGCTTTTCGTAAATGGTAAGAACGAAGTCACAGTGGGTCGATGTTTTGATATTGATTCCGACGGTTTTGTATGGATTGAAGATGACTGTAGACAAACTAATGAAGTGGCTAAATATTGGATGCCTTTACCTAAACCACCAAAATCAGACGGTTGAAAATAAATTTAAAGAATTACAAAAATAAATGCCCATGTAGTTCAAAAGTAGAACGCCCGATTGTCAATCGGGAGGCTGTTGGTGCAAGACCTGCCATGGGCGATAAAAGGAGTTTATGCAAGGAAAAAAATGACGAAAATGACTACTTCATTCGTGCAACCACCAAATATAAATTTGTCATTTAATCAAAATTTATTAAAATTTGGTTGTTTTGACAAATTACAAAATTTAGATTATGAATTGTCTGAAATTATAAAATTAGCAAATAAAAAAATCAGAAATCAAGATGTTGGGAAAAAAAGAGAAATTGAAAGACTTTTAATAACTCATAGAGGATATCATGAGCGGGCGAAAATTAAAAAAGAGATCTATGAAAAAGCGATTGAAAACGCTAAGAAAATGTCCCGTTTATCAAATGCGGGTCCTTTTATGCGATTTAAAAGATTTCAATCCTAGGAATAGTTTACTTGAATTTGGTTTGGATATGAGAGGCTACGATAATTTATGACTCACTTTTTAGATAATACTCCTCCCAAAGTAATAGCAGAAAATATATTAGGAAAAACTGAAACAGATGAATTTGCCTTATGGGCTTTCGGAGAAAATTATATGGAGAAATTCAGCAAAGAACTGATATGGGCATGGAATGAAAGACATGCAAAAAAGCTAAGAATATCATTGGGTGGAACGCTCGAGGAAGATATCCCTAAAATGATCGAACTTTGGAAAAATGGAATGAAAGAAAAATTATGTTTAGCTCTTAACGTTTTAAAAACCATTTCATCTATTGGGGATAATTTATCTCATATCGAATGTGAATCAAACGTTTACACATTTGATGATGAAGCATTTGGAAATGTCATGTGCATGAGAGATATTGCAGATGAATGTATAAGGAATTTAGAGGATGCGAAGATTGAAGATAAAAGTTAAAAAATCATTGAAAATAAAATTCAAATATCCCAGGATGATTCAGGATAGGTTAAACAAAGAGGTTTGTTATGAGCGGCGGAACAAGAATTGATGATCATTCATCACCATGGGGCAAAAAAGGAAAGGCAAGCGTTTTTCCAGATGGCCCGCACAAAGAGATAGACGAATCAAGTGCTAATGGTTTTGGTGGACTTTCTCACTATGAGGATACTACGGAAGCGATTAAGGCCCAGCAAATGATGAATACTAAAAAGGTTCATGGCCACCCTCAAAAGATTGGTCATAGAAATTAAGAGTTTTCAACATGTTCAAACATGTTCTTAAGTATGGTTTGTCATCTCTGTTCCATACAAAAATCAGAGATTTTATTCTTTAAAAAATCAAAAAAGGTGAATTATGGATAGCGGTTTTGAAGATAGAACAGCACCTCCAAAAACCAAGAAGATGAAATCCCCTTGGAATTTTGATGCTCCAAAATATGATGAAAGATCATCATGTTATGTAAATGCAGGTTCTCATTATGGTGTAGGTTTTGCACAGCCAATTGGTCGTGAAGGAAATCCAAAGACTAAGGTTCCAGCACTACCTCAAGACCGTTATAAAGTTAATACCATGAAAATAGATAAAGTTCCTTATAAAAACGAAGAGTTAGATTTAGAAAAATGAAAAACGCTTTACCAAAATCTAAACATGTTGTCGCTCATGCTTCCAGTCAAAAGAAAGGAATGGGTGACTATTATGGTTCAGGAATCCTTGCTAAAATAGGACGCCAAAGGGAAGGTATTGGTTTTGAATCTATAAGTCCTAAGAAGTTAAAAGTTCCTCCGAAAAATCTTGCTTAGGATTTAATCTTTCAAATAATTCTTTATATTTTTGTTTAACTTTATTTTTTGTTTCATTTATTGATTTTTCGACCTCAATTTTAACTTCTTCTCTATATGCTAATATAAGACAATTTGACATTATTTTAATTGATGCTTCTCGTTCTTTAAGACTTGGTAATGAATCTATTTTTTCTAAAATATTATCATCAACATGAAAAATTCCTTCATGAAACATGTGCGTGATAAGTTTTTCATTTTTACCATTTAAATATTTATTAAAATATTCTTCAGAACATTTATCTTTAAATTCTTCTTTTCTTTTTATTGGGAAAGCTCTTTTATATTTTGACATCTTCAATTCCCTCAAATATTAGATTGGATTTTTTATATTCTGAATTTAGGCTCATTTGATCATAAATATCTTTGATTTGATAATCCAATAAGTCATCACTTTCTTTAGCCTCTAAAGTTTCCCTGTTGAATTGAAAAAGTTGAATGCTGTCGCAAATGATTTGGCTTTCCGTTAAATTGTTTTTTGAATATGTGCTCCACATATTTCTATCCGGTATCATCCAAATGACTTTGATTTTATCGGATGGGGGGTAGGCCTTAAATAGCATAGAGTTGGTTTGAGATTTTGGTTTAGATAGTCTAGGTTGCCATAGAAGTCTTTTGGTTACTCCATTTTCATGTGTCCTGGCATGAGCGAAAATGTAAAAAGGATGATTTTCGAATTCTTTAGGCCTATTATTTATGCAGTCTATACATCCTTTTGAAATATAGTCTGATTGCTTGTTGTATTGAATCCATCTATCGTGTGCATCAAGGATGTTGACTTTCATTTTTTCCTCATAGTTCTATAAATTTTAACCTAAAATATGATATATATTTTTTTATCCGATTAAAATATATCAAATTTACATTTAATTAAAGTATCAAAGGAGTATTTATGACAGAAAACTTACCTATACAACAGACTGAGCAGGTTCAAAAGCAAAATGATAAAGAGATTAATTTTAGAGCTCTTGAAGCTAAATATAAAAGGGAATTAGAACAGGAAAGGCAAGCTAGACTTCAACTGGAAGAAAAGATCCGGCAGAATTCAGAGACTGAAGACGACGAGACTTCTGAACCATATGTAGATCATAAAAGGTTGAATAAAAAGTTAAATAAGTTTAATGAAAACACGCAATCAGAAATTCAAAAAGCCATGGAAACGGCTAAAGCCAAAGCTAAAGATGAACTTAAAGAAGAAATGTGGTTAGAAACGAATCAAGATTTCTACGATGTTGTAGAAAAGCATTCCGAGAAATTTGCTGAAAGGAATCCTCATTTAGCAAATACCATCCTAAAGATGCCTCCTGGATTTGATAGGCAAAAACTTGTTTATCAAAACATCAAAGCGCTTGGATTAGATCAGCCAGAAAAAAAACAAAGTTCTGTTCAAGAAAAGATTGATGCAAATAGGCGATCTCCATATTATCAGCCATCTGGTGTAGGGTCCCCAGCATACGCTTCACAATCAGATTTCAGCCCTTCTGGGCAGAAAAATGCCTACGACAAATTGCAAGAATTAAAACGAAATCTTAAGCTTTGAAATTGGAGATGATATGCCTCTAGAAAAAGGGAAGTCAAAAAAAGTTATTTCTGAGAATATTTCAGAATTGAGGCGTTCGGGAAGGCCTGAGAAGCAGTCTGTGGCGATTGCTTTAAGTGAAGCTAGAAAATCAGGGGCTCATATACCAAAAAAAGGGGATACAATGGCGCACAAGAAGAAAGAACATCAAAAGGAAAATCATAAAGAAAAAGAAAATCATAAAGAACATGAAAAAAAACACATGAAAGAAGAAAAACATAAAGAGAATAAAAAGAAATAAAAACAATCCAAGGAGTCTTGAATGAGATTATTTATCTTTACCGTATTGAGTTTTTTTGTAGTGTCCTGTTTATATTCCGAACAATATGTTGGGATGAATTTGGGGACAAATACAATGATTCTGACAAATGAGAAGCATAATCCTAAAAGCGGCTGGCTAGCCTCGTGTTTTTTCGGTTATAAATCCTCTGAAAATATTCGGATGGAGATTTTCTTTTCTTACCTTAGGAATGAATTTAAAACAAAATATAATCTTGAAGGAAAGGACACGATAAAATCTAAGGAGTATCGTACATTTAATCGAATGGCATATATGGCCAATGTTATTTACGATTTATCTAAATTATCTGTTCAGGAGATCACGCCTTATGTTGGATTTGGTCTAGGGTATTGCAAGACTACAGAGAAAAATAAAATTAAATATGACCAAGAAGTTGAAAAAGATCAATTCAGGGATGGAAGAATCGCTTATCAAGGAATGGTTGGGATAAGGCATTCAATCGATGAAATATATTCAGCCTCATTGGAATATAAATATTTCATTGGATCCTCTCATATTAAAGATCATAGTGTAGGTATTAATTTTGCCAAAAACTTTTGATTTTATGATATTCCTGGTGTCGTGGGTTTCTCCGGTCAACGTGACCGGAGATTTTTCAATGTAAATCCGCTTTACATTAATCCAAGTATTTAATATTTTAAAATTTCGTGTCACATTCGTCAATGTGAATCTATTCGGCGTAGCAGGTTCGCTTCTGCAAAGATATGATCGAAGAAAGACGTAATTAGGCTCGTATCCCGATCATCATATCATCTGAATCACTCATGAAGGAGTGAAGATGCAAATCACAAACACGGGGAATTTAGGTCCCATGATATTGCAGAGTTTAGCGCCTGCAATGCTTTATGTGCCTACTCCATCAATGAATTACATTACAGTTTGCGACAAAGCTAGCATGCCCGCTCATGGAGGAACTACCATGCGCTTTATGCGTCCTCGCGCACTGCAACCGCCAACTGTACAGTTGGGTAATAGTGGTATTGATCCGCCAGCGCAGATACCACAACGCGATATTGTGGATGCGCAGACGGCATTTTTTGGAACAGGTGAAGAAGTTTACTCACAACAATTAGCTGCATAATTGACTTGATCTTAATATATACAACGTGTTATCTTTTCTAGGAGAAACTAAAACCAAGGGGGATAACATGGAAAGAAGTAAGGAAGAATTAATGTATTCATATGCTGCTGGAGCAATCGACGGAGATGGAGCAATCTATCTAGTTAAGGAAGGGAATTTATATATTCCTTTTGTCCAGCTCGTCAAAAAATTTGGCACTTTAATTTCATCTTTCAAAAATGATTTTGGAGGAATCGTAGGATCTTTAAAGCCAAAGATGCCTCATCATTCTCCTCTTCATTATTGGAGATTAAAAGGATCAGAGAACTGCAAAGACTTTTTACTGAAAATCTCGCAATTTCTAGTCTATAAGAAAATAAGAGCTGAAGTTTTATCTGAATATATTGAAAAAAATCCATTTGTAAGAGGAATAACTCTTAGTCCTGAACAGATAATGGGAAGAGAAAAATATCATATAAAACTAGGTACATTAAACGATGAGGCTTATCGTCAGAACATTTCAATGGTTGCAAAAACCTATTTAAATACTGAAGATGAGGCTTTTTGGGCTTATGTTGCTGGTATTATGGATACAGACGGATCATTTTCTGTTAAGAGACAAAGAGGACAGGCTGATACAAAGAATCTTAGATATATTCCATGCATTCAAATGTCGATGGCATCTTTAGATGTTATTAATCACATAAGAAAAAACTGTGTTTATGGAACTGTATGTGTTGCCAAAAACAAAAGTTGTGTTCGTGGTTTTCATTATGCTTGGAGTATAGGCAAGAAACAGGATTCAGCAGAATTCATAGAAAGCATTCTTCCTTATCTCAAGGAAAAAAAAGATCAAGCATCAATTGTTTTGGACTTTTGCAAAAATAGTGAAAATACTAAATATTGCAAAGCTGGAATTTCTGAAGAAGAATTAAAATTTAGAGAATCTTGTTACCAAAGAATTGTGGCTTTAAATAAGAGTGGCAGCCTGTTGTGTGAATCTCAACAAGGTTAGAGATCACATAAAACTTGGCTATATGCTGGAAACCCCTAAAGCTATCAGTACCATAGTGTGACAATCTGATAGATGTAACAATGGGCAATCAGCAGGGAAGGCCCGCAAGGGAACCCTCAACGACTACACGCCAGGCACTCTGTAACCGCAGAAGTGAAGATATAGTCTGAACAGTGGTGAGAGCCATTGAGAGAGGAATGACAAGACTCTCCGCCAGTGTAACAAGAGTAACAAAAACGACCGCTCTTGTTCACTGGTCATAAAAGTAACAGTTAGTGCATTATTAATGAGCAGGTAATCTTACAAGATCAGGAAGGCGTATTAGCTTGGGTGTCAGAGCGTTTAGCAGTCGCGATGCGGCAAGCAGAGGATTTGATCCTCCGCGACTATATCATCAGCGCAGCATCGGAAATAAACGCAGGTGGTGGTGGAAACGGGGATAACCCAACAAACTACGGTGTAACTGACTTTAGTTTGCTTGCAACCACATTAGATACTAATAATGCATATAAGTTTATGTCTGGTATAGAAGGCATGGATCGCTTTGGAACTGGACCTGTGAGATCGAGCTATTTTATGTTAGCTTCAACAGAACTTCAGACTGATTTTGATGGTATGGTTGGCCAAGGGTTTAAAAACCAGTGGGATTATCCGACTAATGCCTCTGCTTTGCCATCCGAATACGGAAATGTATTTAATATCCGTATTCTTACAAGTTCTGAAAATCCAGTTGCTCGCGGTACATCTGCTAATGGACAGGATATTTATTATAATCCAGTTCTAGGAAAACAAGCGGTAACTCATATTAATCAAGACGGTTATTCAATGAATCTTATTTATAGAGACCCATACTACAGTGGTATGTTGGCCCAAAATGCTACTCTTGCTATTAAGTTT
>Ga0193692_1000034_pt1 | contig 39723 bp, 67 predicted proteins | sample L3a1metaG_FD_144917 | JGI IMG/M metagenome (GOLD analysis project Ga0193692, IMG submission 144917) | Soil microbial communities from a riparian zone of the East river system, Colorado, United States - L3a1 | ecosystem: Environmental > Terrestrial > Soil > Riparian zone | place: USA: East River... | reverse complement strand
TTTATTATTATAAAACCAGGATGCTTTATGCTTGATGAAAATCATTTAACATTAGAACAACTATCATTCTCTTTGGAGTCATAATATGCGATACATAATATTCAGCCGTGTGTCAACGGGTAAAAAGAAAACAGGTGAGGAAATCACAGTAAAACAGACAACAGAAAACCAGATCATTGAGTGTATGGAATACGTAAAGCAACACATGAAAGAGGGTGATGAGCTTATACAATTCGATGAAGAAGGAATGTCAACGCGTAAGGCTATGGATGAGAGGCCAATTCTTAAAGCTATGCTTGCTAGCCTAAAGAGAAATGATACTCTAGTGATATACAAACTCAATCGTCTTGCTAGAGCTGGTAATGAGTTAGTGAGTATTTGGCATGACTTACAAAAACGTGGAGTGAATCTTGTTTCTCTGTATGAAAAACAAGTCGATGAGATGATGATTCATGCTTATGCGATGGTTGGTCAAGCAGAGAGGAAGAATATCAGAGAGGCTACAAAGTCAGGATTGAGAAGAAAGCAGTTGAAGATGGAGAAAGTAGGAGCATGTTGGTATGGGTATACTACTGACCCAACAAAGATTCAGATATACCAGTCGGACTGCCATTCATATCAGAAGCCTTACCTATTAGTCCCTGAAAAGACGGAGGCAAAGCAAGTGGAGTTAATGGTAGAATTTCATCAAGAGGGTTTGACGTACGGAGAAATAGCCCTCGAACTTGAGTCCAGAGGCTTTCGGAACCGTAAAGGTAATCCTGTGCATAAAATGACGGTATATCGTGTTCTTCAACGCCTAAAAACGCAACATCCAACTCCCATGGCTGTAGCTTATGCGTAGTCTCATGAATCCATATCAGAGTTTTAGGCTCTGGATGATAGACTTTGATACATGGGCCTAGAGAGACTTTCTGGTCACCTTGAAGTACAATACCATCAAGGCAATCGAGGTATAGCTTGATTAGATTATCAACGTCGGGCTTCTTATCGTGTTTGAGCTTCCCTGAATTGTAGATCTCTTCATCTCTTTTCCGTATGCTTTTTGGTATTGGCATATGAAAAAGAAAGCTAATGCGAGGAAAATCAAAGGAATGGCCACCATTGCCAAGATTGTTAAGTATGTGCCTAATGAGGCTCTTTTCTTTTGCTTTTGGGTCATAAGTTGTTACAAATGTGCCTCTGCTACAATGTTTCATTCGAGCTTGAGGAACTGGGATACCTGGTATAATTATCTTCACAGTTCCTCATCAGGGTTTTTGAATTCAAATTCGATTGGCCCTTCATAGCCATTCTCTCTCATCATTCTTATCCCTAGGATATTTCTAATCCACGATGCAGTAGCTCTATCCTTTTGCGCTTCTTCAGTGATATCCACCCATTCATCCCATCGAGATAGGAATAAGGTAGCGGCAATCAATGATTGCTCTGCGAATTCATAGATGTCGTCAGGACTGATACATCTTCTTAGCCATTCGACATCTTCGCGATATTTCTTTAGGAAAGCTTCGTGTTGTTCATCGTCCATTAGAAAGGAAACTGTCCTTCATGGTTAGATGCCTTAGGCGTTTCCCACTTCCTTTTCTCTAGAAAGTCTTTGATATCTCCCTCAAGAAAGCTACTATCTTGCATATATCCTTGGTAATATTCTTTCTTCATACCTTTTGTGACGCCGACGCTCACTGGGCCCCAGAATTGACCGCCATTCTTGCCTTGTTTGCGCACGAAAGCCACTCTTGCTGGAACGTTAAGTTCTAGGTACACAATTTCTTTTGTGTATGAATCATCTGGGAACGATTCTTGACTTATGAATTTGATGTCTGACATGATTTATCCTCTGCTTACTTTTTTGTTGTTGCTTGGTTTAAAAAGGTATCCAATATTAACGGGATTTACCTTACTCTTTTTTTTGCCTCTTTCAAGCCAATTCTTATTTGACTTAAGGACATTTTTATAAGGCTTGCAAGTATCGCAATACCTTTCATTTTTTGTGGTGACAGGGAAGGAACTATCGCACAGTAAACATTGAATGCTAGTCATAAAATTGGTTTTTCCCTTCTAGTTTCACCTTCAAACTTAAATCTCTGACCGGTGTTTAATCGATCGGCTAACGCTTGACCACAAAACTCAGAAAGTGCCTTTAGAGTAAGATTAGTCGTAATGATAGTTCCTCTATCTGTCCACTGCATGCGTGTGTTGATTAGCTCCATGAAAAAGTCCATAAAACCGGGAGAATTATCTTTAGTCCCGAAGTCATCGATGACCAAGAGGTTAGTGTTTAGCACTCGATCAACGTAGTTGCTAACATTCCCGTCTTTGAAGGTCGCAAGCCAGTTATTGAACATCTGCTTCTGGGTCGTGAAGATACAAGAGGTACTTGTTCGAGTGAATTTCTCGCATACGGCCATAGCTGCGTAAGTCTTGCCAGTTCCTGGATCTCCTTCCATAAGAAGAATTCCCGAAGGTTTGACTACGAACTTCTTCAAGTAATCGATCTTTCCTTGCGATTGTTCGATCTTTTCAAACTTAACGTCATGATGGATATCGCCAATGGTGTTTAATTCGCAAAATAAGGCCCATTCTAGCGCTTTACGCAACATGGGTGGTGTGGTGGTAGCTCTTGATGGGATTTTCGCTGTGTTGACCACGCAAATAGCGTTCCCGCACAACCATGCTCTTTCATCAGAGACATTTGGGTCTATGATCGGGCTGTAATGCTGAGATCCATTGCAGAATTCACACTTGTGTTTGTTTGAGTTAATTGCTTCGTTAAGATGTTTATAACCAAAAGGTCCAAATACGAAGTTACAAATGTAATCCTTTGTTTCGGTTAGTGAATTAAGTTCATTTTGACAAACAGATGCTAATGTTTTCATAGAGTGTTCTTCTCCATTTTCTTGAGAGTTTCATATGCTTTTTTGTCATCTGAACAAGGAGCAAATCCCTTACGATCTATCTTTTTCTCAGGAGCTTTAGCGTCCATCTTGTTCTTGAGCTGAAGGAATTTCTCTCTGAGATACTTAGCTGGATTAGGCTTGAAAATGTTCGGTCTCCAGAAGGAATCTGAGAGAGCCCAGTTCAGGACATCGAAGATCTTCTGAGATTCGCGCTTATCGATTCGCAGCAGGAAGTCTACTTCCGTTCGGAACGGCGCAAGGTTGGGAGGTGGAGAGTAGTCAAGCTCGTGAGTCTTGAGGATTTTGATCATCTCGTCTGCTACAGCTACCACTTCGTCTGAGAATTCAGTCTTGGCCTTCTTCGACTTCTTCTGAGGAAGATCGCGAGAAATCTTCTCGTCGGCTTTAGCCGACATGGCGCCGCTAGGCGCTTGCTCTTCCGCTGAAACCTTTAAGGAAGATATAGAGATAGAAGAAGTGATAGAATAGTTACCTATATTACAGTTGCCAATTTCAACATCTGACATTTGTGGATTTTCACATCTGTCATTTGTTGATTTCAACAAATCGGCAATCTTTTCTTTAGAATACCCATTTGCCTGTTTGGACAAATCGGAAGGTGGCAAAGGAGAAGGTGTTTTTGGAACTTTAATGTTTTTGATGAATTTATCTTGATCTTTAAATGCGTACCAAACAGTTCTATTACTCCAATGTGCATTAAAAGCACTTTTAACAATCACTTCCTGTTTAATCAAAGAAGCTATAGTTGTCCTGACGGTTTGGATACTCCAGTAAGGAAAGTGATTTGCAAAATCTTCTAATCTATCGTATGTCCAAAAACGCCCTTCGTGAAAGTTGTGTCCTCGATTTGCATTAGCAGTTATGAAAAGCTGAAACGTTCTAATCATCAGAGCTTCATTAGGTCCATAGGCTATGGCATAACCTGTGTCAAAACTATGAGAAATCCCTGATGGCTCATCAGTAGGTTTGACATTATTGGCACTATCAGCTACGATTGAGTCGTAGTTTATAGTATTCTGGTGGGAGCTGTCAGGGCTCCCTATTTTCACTTCTTCATTGTTTTTCATTCTTCTTATTCCTTGCGTAAAGTTTATAATACTCTGGGTTTTTGTTTCTGAAAGCCTCACGATATGCAGCAAACTTTTCCTTGTTCGCTTCATAGTATTTCTTCATGTAGGCTTTCCTATCATCTTCATCGATAAAACGTTCTTTCCATCTTCCAACACGTTTCTGATAAGCAACGTTCTTTTTGATCGTACATTTCTTGCACTCACTTCTGTAGACTCCTTGGCACATGTAGAAATCCATGTGAAGGATCTTCTTACAGAAACATCTACTGCATGTTTTTTCTTCATCACTCATGGCACCTGCCTCCGCAAAAGTAAGTGCCCGTTTCATCAGTGACTTTTCCCATGACTTTTATGTAGATCTTGTCCGTGGTTTCAGTAGTGACTATGAATCCAAGGACTTCGAGAACACGAATAGATGTTGAGCCTTCTCTGTATCGACATGCTAAGATAGCTTTTGACTTATGATATATCTCGCATAGATCTAGCCATAGACGTGCACCATCTGTGCTTCTACGCGCTATTAGATCAAAACAGCTATCGCAGCAGTATCCTTGCTCACTCATCATCATCATGAGGTACCAGGGTTACTGCTATGCCACCGTTGAATGGTGACCACTGCAATAGGTTTTCAAGGGCTAATTTCTTAATGTGATTACGGAAAGGTGTCCATCGTTCAGACATGTCAATTTCAACAACTGCTCTATTGAAGAAGATTGTGCCGTCTGAGTTAGCACGATTGATGCATTGTAAGTATGTACTTAAAGCTTGAGGACAGTGCCGTGAAATTCGTTCTAGCACCTCTTGAGAGGTCAATGTGTATAGGTCCATAGTTCTCCTGTTTGGAGTTCTCTATAGACCTAAATTCCTGGACTTGATAAGCTGAACGTGGTTTCTGCGTTAGCTTTGAGATTCCGGGAAGAATCTTATCAAGTTTGTGTTTTAGGTCTATAGAGAACTTAGGGCTCCGAGGTTTATTCTTCGGAGCTTTTTGTTTTTACCGTAAGTTGTTTATTTGTTCTTGTCACTTCTTTTCGTTCTTGTAAATGTTGAGTACCACCCTGTGTGTCTCCTTTGCTTTCGCACTCTAGCATAGCAAATACTTTTTTTACACCAATAGTTTCAAACACAATAATTCCCTAGCATTTTCATCTCACGTTAAAAATTTTGCTTGTCATGAAAAAGACAAATCATTACGTTGAGTTCAAATAAACTTTTACACTCATGTGGTGTCGGTTACAACATTAAAAACCTCAGAAAAACAACATTAACCCATACAGACTTTATACCGTGGAAGACAAAAAAACTAGAGAAACTTATTCAAGAGTAACCAATATCTTATACCCGTTTTCAGGACTTGAAAAGATAGATTCTGAAATAGTTGCTCACGCAGCAGCTAGAGGTACAAAGGTACACAAAATCTGCGAAGGCATCATCGAAGGAATTGGTGAGATAGATGTCGATGATGAAACGCGCGGATACGTTGAATCATTCAAAAAGTGGTGGTCGATAGGCCATGATGTTGTCATGATGGAGCAACGTTTTTGGGATGATGAATTGAAAATTACAGGCCAAGTAGATCTCATACTTCGCACACCAGATGGTCTTGCGGTAATGGATCTAAAGACTTCCTATCGACCTTCTAAAACATGGGAAGCACAAGGGTGTGCTTATGCATATCTTGCACGTAAAGCAGGCCATGACATCAAGAAAATCTACTTCCTTCATCTAAATAAGCACGGCAAGCAAGCCAAGATATATGAATACCCAATCGACGATGGTTTTTTTTTAAGCATTTACCGCGTGTGGGTTCACTTTTTTCAACAGGAGTAAAGAATGTCGGATCTAAGTCCTTCTATGCAAGAGCGTTTAGACAAGTGGCAAAAAAACAAACTGCCCGTAAAAAGCGCAGAAAAAGTTCGAAGCCAATCACCATCAAATTGTCGTCCCGTTCGAGGGGATTATGGGGACGATATAAGAGACTATGAGAGAAAAGATGAAGCAGCATGGGCATATGAATTAGCCAATAACCCGATCTACAATATGTATAGGTAAGTAATGAACAACAATCAAATAATCGTACAGCCCTCACAAGAGATGCAGGTGGGTCCCATTGTTCGCTCTCTGCCTTCTGAGCATGAGATGATGGTGTTCACGACTATCTCTAAACAGGCAGCTGAAAGTAACTTCTACAAAAACTTCGGTGGACAGCCAGGGATTATGATGACAATCCTCGCAGCTAGAGAGTTAGGAGTACCTCCAATGCTAGCACTGAATGGGGGTATAGCAAATATACAAGGCAAGCTGGAAATATCTGCTAGGCTTATGAATGCCATGATGCGTAGAGCTGGTATCAAGATATCTATCCAGAAGAGCTCAGATGATGAGTGCGTTCTCGTAGGCTCACGCAGCGATAGTGGAGATACCGTCACTGTATCTTATACCGTTTCCGAAGCCCAGAAAGCTGGCCTTGTAAAGCCAGGAGGGGGATGGGTAAAGAATCCTAAAGATATGTGCTTTGCCAGGGCAATATCTAGGCTCGCTAGACAGATTGCTCCAGATATCATCGGAGGTTGTTATGTAGAAGGTGAGATAAAAGCTACTGAAGCTGAGATATTAATCCCGACAGATATCCCTATGGAGATCCCAGAAAATCCAATGGAAGATGAAAATAACCTTCAAGAACTCCTCAGTAAATTCGACAAAGAAGATCATTATCTAGTGATGGAATATATCAAAGTAGTCCAGGAACATTTCAAGTGGACGCAACCGCAATGTGTAAAGAAACTTCTTGAAAAGAACGAAATCATAGACTTGTTTAATACATGGAAGAACAAAAAAAAACTTGCTGAACCAAAGGAATAAAGCATGGAAGAAAAAGCTAAGAAATCTAATGTCGTCATGGGAATATTTATAGCTCTTGTTACTCTAGCACTGGTTGCTTTCGCCTTATCTTTCTTACCTATGTAGCATCATGGAAGAAGAACTAGTCTATAGAAAACCAGATCAATATCTAGTAACAATGTACCCACAAATCTTGAATGACGCGTGGGTAGTAAATCTAAGAGGTACAAAGAATGAAGTTAACAGAGAAGCAGATAGAGGCCAACAGGATCAATCGGGAACTGGCATGCGAAGCCTCGTGGTTATGCAAGATGTTCCAGGAAGGAAATCTAGACAGCGAAGAAAGACAAGAGATTCTAATAAGAGTAATGAGTCAATATAAGAATGAGAATAAAAATGGCTAAAGCAAAACTAGGTTCAGGATCAAGATTCAAAGCAGTAGAGAAGTCAGCTGCAAAGTCGGGAGCTTCTAATCCGGCAGCAGTAGCAGCTGCTGTAGGTATGAAGAAGTATGGAGTTAAGAAGATGGAATCAATGGCTCAAGCAGGAAAGAAGAAGTAAAGAACTACTGTTTTGCCGTTTCTTCAGGAGGTTTTTCAGTCAATACCTGTGCCAACATTCCTATGTTTCCTGCATGGTTAAACTGAATCATTGGGTCTACCCATATATCGAATCCTGACTGTCTAGCCAGACGGCAAAATACATAATCTTCCCCCCAAAATTCTCCTTCATGTATCTCTGTATTGAATAAGGCACACCCTGGAGGATTGGATGGATCTTTAGGAACGAAGTTTCTATCGGGGTTATCCTTTACCATCTTCTCAAGAAGTTCTCTTGTCAGTAGCATGAATCCCGCGGGAATATAGCTCATCTTGACTAGACCTTTGTCTTGATTGACGATCAAAGATTGGTCTTCATTTACCACTGGTCTAAAAAGGAAAACCTTATCAGTTCTTGTTGGATAACATCCTGCAATGAAATGCTCTTGCTTTCGCAATAAAGCGACCACCGCTTCTGCCGGCCACCCCAAGTCGGAATCAATACAAAGCATGTGAGTACAGTCAGATTCCAAGAATGCTTTTACTAGTCGATTTCTTTCAGCACACAGAAGAGATCCGGAAGTTAAAACCCTGTATTCAATACCAATATGTTTTTTTGCACACAAAGCAAAAGTTTCAGCTAAAGCTATAGCGAAAGGAACGTGAACTTTGCCATCGAATGCTGGGGTTGCTATAAAAAGCTTCGAGTTCATTATGTAGCCCTTATGAAAAGCGATCTTTTAAAGTTTGTTGTTAACTCCGTGGTTATACCGATTCCGGCATCTGTCGGCAACTGAAATTGTGTTGCTGAGTTATAAGGATATGTTCCGCTAGAGCTAATTATTGCTCCTCCCTCACCTACTGCTACATAATAAGTTCCATAACCCAAGCTGTTTAATGAAGAGGTTGTGTTGCTTGTTTGTGCAGTCCATGTAACAGCATTTGAAGAAGTAAATAGCAAACCATTAAATCCTGCGGTCACATACAATGAACCACCAAAAATTACCGACTTTAGTGTTTGGGTAGTTACTAAACCTGAGAGTGTTGTCCAGGTTGTAGCGTCTGTTGATGTCAATGCAGCTCCTGTCGCTCCTACAGATATATAAGTACCCCCATAAGCTAACCCGAAAAGACTGCTTGTAGTGCCACTAGATCTTGCCGTCCATGTGATCGCGTCTGTAGACGAACCAATACCGCCTGCCTGAGTGGAGTAAACATAAACAGTCCCAAAAGTTAATGCATTTATTTGAGAAGCTGTATTACTTGTTCTGCTTGTCCAGGTTGTAGCGTCTGTGGAAGTTAAAAGAGTTCCTGCCCCACCCCCAGTGACATATAATCCACCACCATAAGTCAAACCTTGTAGAGCTTGGTTTGTTCCAGATTGAGTTACAGTAACCCAGGTGATTGCATCTGTTGAAGTTAAAGCAAAAGCTTGACCAATAGCAGTCCATTTTACACCGTCGTAAGCCACCCCATAAATATTAGAGGTTGTTACACCGCTTCTACTTGTCCAAGTAGTTGCGTCTGTAGATGTTGCTAGAGCGCCACCTACCCCTGCATAAACGTAAAGACTGTTTGCGAAGGCCATAGAAAGAATCGTACTTGTTGTTCCACTGGTTCTGTTAGTCCAAGTTGTGGCATCAGTAGAGCTTGCGATTCTTCCTCCACCAGCTCCATAGGCATAAACGGTGCCATAAGTAATTGTGTTGATAGTGCTGGTTGTTTGGCTTGTTCTAGATGTCCAGGTAACGGCATCAGTAGAACTAGCTAAAAATCCTCCAGTACACCCAAATACATACACACTATTACCAAAACCTAAACTCCATACTGGGCTAGCTGTTCCAGAGACTTGAGCTGACCAGGTAATCGCATCAGTAGATGTAGCGACTAATCCTCCAGCAGCGCCATAAACGTAAACAGTGCCTTTAGTGAGACTTTGAATTTGTGAAGTTGTTCCGCTAGTTCTTGGTGTCCAAGTAACCGCATCTGTTGATGTGGCTAGCTCTCCTCCTACTCCCGCATGAACATAAAGGCTGCTTGCAAATAGTATTGATAGTATAGTGGAAGTTGTTTGACTATTTCTACCTGTCCAAACAGAGCCATCCGTTGAAGTACATATTTGCCCTGTAGCACCACCAGAAACATATTTTGTACCACTATAAATAAGAAGGTTTCCATTATTTCCTGTACCTGATGCTAAGGATGGAGTTCTAGTGTCAAAAAGAATACCATCTGTTGAAGTGACAACTACACCTCCATCACCTACACCAACGAATTGACCACCTGCATAAATGATACTACGTAGTTGGGTGGTTGTTGGAGGATAGATTTTAGTCCATGTGATACTATCTGTTGATGTTCCCATGTTAGCTGTACCAGCTGCACCAAAAACATAACTGGATGGGCCTCCAGCCACAGCGTTAATCGTGGTCGTAGTTGGGGAAGTTCTTACAGCCCAAACAGTACCTCCAGAATTGATTAATCCTACTCTAGAAAAAAGAGTACTGTAAGTTGCTTGTGATAAAATTGAACCATCTGTCTTCAACCACTGTGGACCAGGATAAGTAGTGTCTGTTCCACCTTGAGCAAAGTATTGTAGAGCGCCTATAGGGGCGAAGTTTTGACTAACGACTTCAACGGTGATATTTGGGGATGAATAACCAAAGGAAAGTGTTCCATTAGGAGAGGTAAGAGTACCAACGTTGATATGAGTTCCACCAGCATTTGCTGCTGTAGACCCTATCCATAGCTGACCATTAGTAGCTAATCCATTAGAAGATGACGGTGCCTGATTATCTGATTTTGTGAAGTCGGCATTTAGAGCATACACGACATCATTTTCAAAACCTGCCATATATCACACTCCTATAAATGTGTAGAGTCCAACACCGGACCAATTGATAGTTTGAGCTGCATAGCCAACACCGTTCACTAGAATGTTAGCACCAGCGACAGTGAGTGTTACATTAGCAGATGACATAGCTCCTTCTTCGTTTACTATCTTGTCAGGGGTTCCACATAAGTTTGAATTCACCCCATCAAAGCGAACAGTTCCAAAAACGCTATATCCAGCCCCTAAAGTGGCTGTTGTATTGTAGGCTGAAATTCTACATTCGATGGCATAAGTGCCTATGACTGTGGGTGTGAATGTAATCATAGGGGTTGTAGTCAATCCTACTGTAGAAACAGTGCCTTGAAGGCGATTAGTAATAACCACATCCATCTCATTAGATGTTCCAGTTCCTACAACACCGCCTTTAGTGATAATCCCGTTAGCATTATTCTCAGTAGAGTCTTTACCGTTAACAAGAAGAATATTTAACGCAGGAACTGCCGTTCCATTGTCCGTTACATAATCTGTGGCAACAGATGGTGGTGGAGGACCTGCCGCTGTGCTTATAATTCCTGCTTGGCTCATACATAAAATCCCTGTACATACATTGTTTCAACATCTGCTATTGCGACAACTGGCGTTTGTATCTCCATAAATAAAGTTTGTCCTGCTGGAATAATTTTAGCTTCACTAAAAAGAAAGCCAGTGGATCCAACATCTCCAACTGCATTCATAGTCTTTCCAAAAGTTGCACTAACACTGTAATTGTCATAAGCAGGCCCTATCCATCCCAAAGTAAAACCTACTTGATTCATTGGGCTATCAAGAGCTGTTACGACTGAGAAAACATCAGTCAGAACGTAATCCCTTATAGGAGTGAAAAGTGCATAAGCAGTTCCAATTGGAGCAGTCATATCCACATTAGGAACAGGAGGAGAGATGAATGCTGCATGTAATGTGATAGTGACCGTGTTTCCTGATCCTGATGTAGCTATTCCCTCTAATCCACTACTAGGAGTGAACACGTTTAGAATATTAGCTGCTGGTATAGCTGTCCCAGAATCAGTTACATATTGGGTAGCAACTTCCGGTGGAAGTGGGCCACTACCAGATGTATCAAGTAATCCTGCTTGGCTCACTATTTACCCCTTGGTTCTTACTTGGTTAAACGAACCAATTTTAACAACGTATACATAAACTCTTTAAGTCTTTTGATTGTTTTCATGTCCGTTTAAATCCTGTTTTTATGCATAGATAATTTCAATGTAAATAGATCCGCTCACAGGAGCTGCGACTTGCTTAACATAGAATTGGGTAGCTTCAGCTATTACGAAGCTATCGTCTTTTCCAGGAATCAAGTTCGCAACAAAGTCATAGAGTTTGAACGAATTAGCTGGAACAATGATCTGACCTGTAGCATTGGTGCTATCCGTACTAAAGATCATGTCTCCCTGGGTTTTGTTGGTGAAGCATATGATGCGTCCCTGTACAGTCAGTGGAGACCCCACTGCTGCATAAGTGCCGGATATGCTCCCAAAAGCCAGGGATCTTAGTGTGTCAAAGTAGACTTTCTTTGCTGACATATGACTCCTTAGTTAATGATCATCCAACCAATTGAAGAAACATCGGTTATTGCAAGATCAGTAGCATCTGAAACTTTCCAGGCATTTATAATGAAACTTGTAGCCGCTACAACTGTTCCGATGCTTAGGATACCAAGAGCTGCTGCGCCAGTAGCTCCAACTGTTTGTCTTGTCAAGATGATGATCGAACTTGCTGTCACAGCTGTAGTGCTCACGGTAGCAGTACCACCCACTAGTGTTACCTTACCGAAAGAGTTAGCTCCAGCAGTTGTGGTGCTTGCTACGCTTGTGGACATGATCTTGTTACCAGCAGTGCCTAAAACTAAGTTGCCATTAGTCGCTGTGATAGCCCCTAAAGTGGCTGTTAGAGTTGTTGTTGTGGTCAGAGATCCTGTAACAGCTGTATTGCCAGTAGCATTACCGATATTGACAGCACCAGTACCGCCTGTTCCGATTGTTGTTACAGCCGCACCTGAAGTGTTAATATTGCTTGTACCAGTTGCTGTGATACCACCTGTGGTAGCTACTAATCCTGTAGAAGCTGTTAAAGAACCTGTTACAGCAGTATTACCTGTTGCGTTACCAATGTTTACGGCTCCAGTGCCACCAGTACCAATAGTTGTTACAGCAGCTCCAGAAGCGTTGATTAGTGTGGTTCCAACAACAGTTGTTGCTTTCAAACTAGATGTTCCAGCAGTGACTGTGAAGGTGTTACCAACGGTCAAGGATGTAACTGTAGTCAATGATCCAGGAGCTGTAACAGCGACTGGCAATGAGAATGTTAAGGTGTTCAAACCGCCAGTAGTAGTGATTTGGTTAGCTGTTCCTGCCATCGTTACCGCACCAAGTGCAGTAGGCACGACTGGGTTGGTTCCGGAATCTGGAACGAAAGAATCTATAGCAGTTCCACCACCTGTCAAAGAGATGGTTAGAGTTCCAGCTGTTCCAACAACCGTGACTCCAGCACCTCCCAGGATATCTATATTTCCAGCTACAGGGCTTATAGCTCCACCACTGTTTCCAGTTAGAGTTACAATTGCTCCAGTAGTACCAGAACCTAAAGCGATCCAGTTACCAGAACCTGGCCACATCCATGATGTTGAGGCTGCTGTATCGAGCCATAATGTACCTTTTACATAAGCTTTATCCGCTGACGTTGGAGGTCTTGTTGCTGTTTGTAAATCGGGAGGAAGGATGGCCCTTACGCCCATGTATTGTCTATTTGATCTTGCTAGGGACATACTTTCTCCTTTGTAAAGTCTTTTCTTTAAATATAGCACATAACATGCATAAAGTGTATAGATATTTCTTTAACTTGATTTCTTACTCGGAGGTGTGATATATATGTATATAAGAAAGATATGTATCACTTTAAAATGGAGGATTAAAGAATGGATTGGGAACCAAAACACACAATGATTTCGATCATCAGCTTTGTGCTTTTTACTGTCTTCATTTGGACTTACTGTAACTTTGTTTCTCCATATGTCAATGTCTGGCAGCAGGGAATGAAGGGACAGGCAGAACTAGCTCATGCTGAATTCAATAGACAGATTGCCACATGCGAAGCGCAAGCCAAGAAAGAATCAGCTAAAGCATTAGCAGATGCGGAGGTAATTCGCGCTGAGGGAGTAGCTAAAGCCAATAAGATCATTGGCGATTCCCTTGAAGGAAATGAAGGATATCTGCGATACTTATGGATACAAGGACTTCAGACCAATCAAATGCAAGTGGTTTACGTACCTACTGAAGCTAACTTACCTATTTTAGAAACACAAAGACTGAGGGGGAAATAATGGACTGGGTTAAAAAACATGTAGATCTTATCATTATGCTTTCAGCATTTGCAAGCTCCATGCTGTGGATGAATGGAAAGTTTAATGACATAGAGAAAGATATTGCTATCATGAGAACAGTACTTATCATGAAAAACATAATGCCAGTTGAGATGGCAAATAAATGATGGATACAATAGCTATATCTATCGTTTGTGGAATGCTTCTTTTGTCAGCTATCAATACGGATTATCGCCGCAAATAATCATCTAGTTCTTCCTCCAGATTCAGTACAGATTTAATATATTGAGCTGGACTGGATTGAGGAATAGCAGCTTTAATAAAAGCATCACGAACCTTTTTATTCTTTGCTAACGCCATGAAAGTCTCATATCCAGCTGCACCAAGCAACCCTGGGACTGGTCCAATAGTATACATCCCGAAAGCTGTTAGAGCTCCTTTTGCTGTTGTAGTATAGGACCTGACAAGATCATCAGCCTTGTTTATCAGAGTTCTCTTTTCTTTAGCTTCTTTAGCAGCTAACTCTTCTGCTCTCCTACTCTTGGAAACAGCAAATCGACTTTTTCCTTTTTTGGTTAGAGATTCCTTAGCTTCCTCTCTAACCTTAGCAGCTTCCTTATCAAAATTGTCTACAAAGACTTGTTCTTCTGGAGTTAAAACCTTACCTTTCTCTTTAAGGGTTTTGATTCGTTCGTCAAATACTTTCCTCAATTCCTTATCAATTTTCTCTCTATCGGATACACTTCCTTTATTGATGCTTCTCTCTAAGATAGCATTGTTTTTCTGTGCTCTGTTAGAAAGAGCTTCTAAGTTCTTGAAGAATCTTACTCCTTCCTCTCCAGCAACAAGACGGATATTCTCTAATGTAGCCTTATCTTTTAATAGTTCATTGAACTTCTTAAAGTCAATCGTTCCATCAGCTTCTATAACAGAAGATGAGAAGTCTTTGAAAGACTGATCTTGAAGGTATTTTAATACCTGTTCTTTATTCGGATTACTTTCTAATGCATGCTTAATAAGCTGTTGCCCTTCTGTTGTTTTCCAAAGTTTAAGTGCCACATCTGGTCTTTCTCCAGTGATTGTAGCTTTAGCAAGATCATCTATAGCCTTATCTTGAATAGCATCTCTCTGTGCAACTTTTCTGATGGGAGAATCTTTAGGAGCTTTGGAAGCAATCAATTCTTCTGCAATAGGTCGAGTTTCATGGGAGAAAGATGGACGCATTTCTCTATAGAATTGAGCTGCTTTATCATACTTCATATCTCTCATATGCTCTAGCCATTCTCTCTCTATCTGAGAAAACTGCTGTGGAGAAACAATCTGTTTGACTTGTTCTGCTCCTGAAGGAGTCTTAATCATCTTAGCAATCGTCTCTGGAGTCTCAGACTGTCTCATCTTAGCGATGTTCTTAACACCCTTCTTCTCAGCAAACTCCCCAAACTTTTTCTCCCCCTGCTCAAATGCCTTTCTAGCTTTGCTATCTGTAGGACCATACCCTTCTCTAATATTCATCCTAAGATTTGCTACAGGGTCTTTTAACAGGTCTTGCGCACCTGTATCTATGAGATCATAGTTGATGATCTTGTTAAGCCTCTTCTTGATGTCTATAGTTTCTGCAAGTGTTCTAGGGGTAACTTGATGAGCAGCTATTGTTCTTCCAGCTGCATCTGTCTCTAACCCATAACCTAGATCAGTTATAAGGTTCCTGAGTTGAGTTTCGACTCTACTATAACCCTCAGGCTTAAGAGCTTTTCCTTCTAGCTGCTGAAGTTGTCTAACCACCGAGTCTACAGTAGATTGTACTTTAGGATACTTTCCTTCTTCTCCTGCTTTAGCAATGGCATAGAGTGCATCAGTTTCTGCTGTTTGAGCTTCTATACGAGCTTCCAAATCAGCCTGTATATTCTCCCCTAACTGCTTTTCTGTAGCGGCTCTTTGTGAGACATTTTCAATTCTTTGGTTAAGATCTTTTGATATAGCTTCTTCCGCTATCTCTGTAGCTTGGAATTCTCCAGGGAGATATGGCTTTACTACTGTAGTGTTTTCTAACTTTGTCCAATCTTGAGGTTCAACTTTGGTATTTCTAAGGGCTTGTTCTTGTGCAGCTACTCTGTTAGACATATCTGCTTGTGCTAAAGCATTAACTTGAAGATCTGTTGGTTGAGGTTGTGCAGGTTTAGGTAGACCTAATTCGGATGCTCTTTCGATAGCTTCTGTGGAAGCTTTAGCAGGCATGCTTTCGAGGACTTGCATAGCTTTTTCTGCAACTTGTTTCTCTCCAGGTTTTATCTCACGCATGACGTTGCTTAGGAGTTCCACTACGGGTTCAGCGAGTTCTGCTGACTTAGTGAATAAAGACTTAGCGAATCTACCGCCCCATCCAAGCGACCTTAAGGCTATATCCAATGCTGCCCATTTTCCACCTTGCTCCAAAATAGTTTCTGGAGATGGAGGAACGAACTCACCTTTCTCTATAGACTTCTCAGCAGATTCTTCTAACCCTTCGTAAAGACCTCCAGCTGCTGAGATACCAAGAATGTTAGCTAGGTGATTCAATGGTTTTACAAATTTAGGAGCGTTGCTTGCAATCTTTAATAGAGGCCATGCAATTACTTTTGCTGCTCCTCCTATAGGAAGCACTGATCCAGCAACTTCTGCTGCTCCCCTTTCAATCTTTCCCGTTAAACTTTGATCAGATTCATCAACTTTGAATCCGGGAATAACTTGTGAAAATCCAGCTGTTAACCCAGAAGCAGTAGCCTTTAACTGATTTACGTTATGCTTTGCTAAAGCCTTCTGACCTTCAACAGTGAAGTGTTTTTCTAGCCAATTGTAATCGCCGATAGATTTTACTTTAGGCTTTTCAGGTTGATCGGCAATAAAGTCATCAGCAATGAAATCATCTTGCGTATCTTGAGGTTGACGTTGTTGTGATACTTGAGCTTTTCCAAGTTTTAGTGTAGGTTCATCAGCAACGAAATCATCGGCAATAAAGTCATCTACTTGGCTATTCGGGGTCATACTTCTTCTCCCATCCTGGATAAGGTGTTACTGAACCTGTTTTTGTAGGATCACTCTTAAGACGAACTCTAATCATTCCTTCAGGAGCTTTTTTAGCTGTCTCTTCCTTAGATTTAACAGCTCCAATATCGGGATATCTCTTATCAAGTTCTGTAGTATCAAAATCTAATGTCTTACCTAAACCTTTCAACTTACCTATGATTACGTCTTGAAGATCATCGACTTTTGGAAGAAGCTGTTCGGTAATGTACTTAAATCGTGCGTTGGAGAGAGTCCCTCTACTTACTCTGTCTTTTAGAATACCCTCTAAACTACCCAATGTAGATGTGAATTCACCAACCGTGCGAGCTGCTTTACGCCCACCTTCACCAGGAACATACTGTTGAAATTTGGTTGCCCATCCTGCATCTTCAGTAAGATCTACAAGATTGTTAAAACTATCCTGTGCTAGAGACATTTCTCTATTTGCTTCTTCTTTCTTTATATCTTCTTTAGCTTTTACTTTCTCTCTTGAAGCTTCTTGAGAAACCAACGCTCGTGCCGATTCCACAGAAAGAGTCTTTGCTAGTTTTTTTGCTTCTTCCGGGGACTTTCCAGCCAACTTTGCCAATTCTTCAACTTCTGCAGATGTCTTTTCTGCTTTAGCGATTACATCTTGTTCAGCCTTTTTCTCTTTATCAAGCTTGGCTTTATCAGCAGCTTCTTTTTTAGTTTGTTGTTGCATAAGAGCTGTCTGAGTATTCAACGCTTTCATATTTTCAAGAGAAGCTTCTTGTCTAGATTTAAAGCTATTTGCAAGTTCAAGTCTTTTCGTAGGAGAAATAGTGCTATTATCTAAAGCGCTTAGAGCATTTTGGTAATCATTAACCTCTCTTTTACTTTGATCATATTGGCTAATGATCTTCCCTATCTCAACTCTGTCTTGTTTGTCTCTGTAGTCCTTCCCGAGTTTAGTAAAGAAAGTCTCCAAATTCTCTTGAACTGGATTCTTCTTATACTCTGGATTTAGATCTATAACTTGTGCTGCTGGCATTAGAATCCCCTCCCTGCAGCAGCGCTAGCATTACCTATGGCTCCCGGCTTGTTCCACCAATCTTTAAGTCCTGAAATCGCATCCGGAGAGATAGAGTTGATAACGCTACTTATATCAAATCCGCTTCCTGCTTCGGGTCTTTCATAAGCAAATGTTTGGCGATTCTGTAGATTCTCTACTGCATTACGCTTAGCATTCTGTGCATTGTTCTTTTCTCCATAGAGAGCTTGAGCTCTTAAAGCATCTAGATTCTCTTGAATATCCCTTCCTGCTTTAGATAAAGAATCTCCAACGTATGATGAGTTCTCTAGTCCTTGACTCCTGAAAGCTCCTGTAATCCCCGGAACGGTTTGTTCTCTAAAGTTCCTCTGAGCAGGACGAGCAGTAATCTGATCAAATACAGAATTAGCAGCCTCTGGATCGTAGTTGTATAGATCCGCTAATGGTCCTTCACCCAAGACAGACTGATGTTGCATCTCATTAAGTCGTTGTTGTCTTTTATCTAGAGTAGAGATCTTCTTTTTCTTCTTCCTGCCTCCACCAAATAATCCTGCAACTCCACCAAGAAGACCACCGATACCTGCACCGATAGGTCCTCCTACTGTTCCACCAAGCGTTGCTCCTGAAACAGCTCCACTTGCTCCTCCACCCCAATTAGCAGCCATAATATCCTTCCTTGTTAAGTGATCAATGTCCATACGACAGTTTCTGGATCTGTACGAGATGTCATGATCCACGCCGTATCGGTATCTGTTCTTACTGTTATATCTCCTACAGAGAAGAGGGTGTTGCGTTGGGAGACCGCAGCTGGATTAGCTCCACTGACAACATCTTTCTTTATAGCCTGACTCATAGCACTGGCGATATCGCTATACATCTGAGAGAGTTGGTTAGCCAATGTGGGAGAAAGTTCTTTAATCTCTGACCCAAAGTTCTTATATAGAGGTAAGCTAAATGTCATATCAACCGTCCTAGAGGTTGGAAGCCAGGCATCATTGCATGGACTTGGATCTTTGCACCTGCTTGATTGTTACTCATCTTAAACTGCAAGAATTGCCCCACCTGATTGATCCAGATCTTTACCCACTTCTTACCCCCGGTTTCATCGTTAATCGTGCTACAGTCAATTAAATAGCTAAATTGAGGGTTTGTGAACTCAGTATCTTCGCTGTTGTTGGTCAAAACATCGATACGCAGTAAAGCAGATATAGGCGTATGGTCTGCGTCCCAGTCTGTAAGATCCGTGTCTGCGACGCTTACATAGAAGTATATCCAACCACACCTAACCTTCTTATCTGAGTTGATCCAAGGATTGAGCTTTTTAGAGACCGCTTCCAACTGGATACAACTAGAAGCTACACCCCCAGAAGTATAAGCACTAAAGCCTCCACGATCTTGACCAAAGTCTACATCAAACACTGTATAGTTAGAGGAAATAGCTACTATCTGACCCTGCTTATTGTTAATCTCAGTCATTCCGCCAACAGAGTCGAAGTTGATAAAGTCTCCGATCTCATAGTTGTTCCAGTCAGTTGTCACTTCAATCTTCTGATTGTTGATAGCCGTAATATTTCTGATCTTCTGAGGATTATCCTGAGTTTCAGTGTCGTTTAATCTCCAGATTTCCCCTTTATGACCACCACCAATCGCTATAGGATCTCCCTTGTCATAAGGGAATGCGTTCCAGTTACCAAACTTATCTGCTAAAGCATCCCAAGAAGGGTATCCATTAGCAGCTGTAAGATCTGACCATAGTATTGTAAAAGCCACCTGAAAGTTACCCATACATGAGAGAGGAATCCTGTATATGGCATAGTTATCTTCCTCGAAATTTGTAATCAGTATCCGATCTGAAGAACCAGTAGGAACTAAAGCAGGCTTTATTATCCCATCTGACGGATAGATGAGATAAACATCTCTATCTTGATCTAGGAAACCAGAGAAACACCCAGTGAAGTTTGCACCGTCAATGTTATTGAAGGCAAACTGAGGAATGTTGTCATCCATACGATCAACTTGATAGCCATCAGAGATGATTAATCCCCTAGGACTTGCTGCCATCGTGCGGTTAAGGTAAGAGATAACAGAGAAGGCAGCGGAAGAACCACGAGAACCATCCAATTTCTGTAACTGGAATGGTGTTACATCATTACCTGTGTATTTTAATGCCCATGTTGATGACTCTGTGAAGAACAGAATATCATCACGATTGAAAGCAGCTCCAAAGAACCATGTATTGTCAGGTATGTCTATGAATCCAGCTCCAGGAGCTGTGTTATTGAACACGTCAACGTTAGCTCCAAATCCCGAAATCCTTATACGTCTAGGGAACAAGGTTCCTGCTTCAATAGTTTGGAAGAGAATCAAACGTCCTTTGAATTCAAACATCTGTCTAGCGTTGAGAGTCCCGGCTGCAAATGTAGGAGCATAATTAGAAATAGTCGTTCCATCGTATTGCTGGATAACATCACCTATGACGCCATTGCTAAATAACAACCTAGGAACGCTGGCAGCACTAGCATAGTTAACCCATGACCAGAAGTCTTTGCTTGTGCCATTATATGTACCTGCTGGAAGGTCATCCAGCCTATCAGTTGCTGGATTGTAGCGATTAACGTATCTTGTATCTGCTACTATGAGCTGACGAACGTTATTAGTTGGATAGAAACTCATGACTCCCATAACAGGAAGTCCTTGATGATAGCTATATGTCAACAAGACTGTAGAAGCAATAGCAGGAGATAGGGTAAATGTAATAGAGACAGCGCCAGTAGTGTAGTTAATCGTTCCTGTACCGTTACCAGTAAATCCTCCCACTCCATCATCTATAAGAACCTGAACTGGATTAGATCCAGTTATCACCACACGACCTCTGGCAACTGGAGCCGTAAGCGTCCAAGTAAAAGTTGCATTAGCTCCGTCTATAGCCCCAGTGGCTGGAGCAACGTTTGCTATCTGATGAACCATACGACTTTCGGTATAGGTAGACTTAGTTCCAGTAGCAAATCCAGAGTAACCATCGCGCTTAATGGTCACTCCTCGATAGACATAGCCATCCAGTAGATCCGTAAAGGCATCATTTGGCAAAAGCCATGGCTGAAGCTCACGGTCATAACCAGTCGCATAGTTAGATATTAGAAAACCTTGATAGCTCATATCACACTAAATATTGTTACGTTACCCATTAAAACATCTTTAGGATCAGCCTGTTGATCGTTGAAACCAATCTTCACGCTTGTAGTCGTTACAGAACTTCCGTAAGTAGCATTACCACGGACAAATCCGCAGGAGAATCCATCTAGGTCTCTCATTCCAGTCACCTGAACGATATAGTTCGCATCAGGCATCGCAGTTGTAAAGTTAATGGTATAGAGACCGTTCGCAGTCTTCACCACGCTTGCGACGTTGAACTGACTTCTGATTGTTTTAGCTCCGTTAGCTCCAGTTCCGTTGAAGTTAACAGCAGCGCGGATAGGCATAGTCGGAGTTATCTGGTATTCAGCACCAGTGTCATCCATGTAAAACTGGTGGATACGAGCAGCTGATAGTTTTACATAAGCCCGTCCTGTAGTTGCTAGAGCTCCCGTAGGAGCCTGAACAGTCATATGGATCAGGTTGTGATACCCATCGTTAGCAGCAGCTGTCAGGTTGAACTGGTGATCTGCGCCTACAAGAGTCTGCAACCGACTGTAGTTAGTCTGACTCTGAGCAGGAAAGATCCCTGGCGAGTCGCTATTTAGTGGAATCGAAGGATTAAAGGTCATGATACTCCTTAAAAGTCTGGGGCTGTTCTTTGTGATTGCAATTGATTCCAAGTTCTAGCCATCACCTGAGAACGGTAACGTCTATAAACTTGAAACACTTCGTTATATTTATCCATCTCTCCATAGTCACTCAGGATGTCCAAAGCTGCTCCATAAGCGAAATATCTAGTCAGATAAGTTCTTGGAGCGTTCTTTAAGTTTGCACTATTAGTAGTCCCTGTTCCCTGCAGAATAGATCCAGAGTTGTTTAACGTTCCTCCTTCGAAGGAGTAGTCAATCTTATAAGCAGAGATACGAACATCATAAGACTGATCTGGAGGACCACGAAACGTCAGTTCATTGTTGTAATACAACACATAAGTAGGCATCTGAGGGGTAAAGACGTTATTCCATGGCCATCTGGCATAGAATTGTCTTGGATCTTCATACCAGAACAGAGTAAACGTGTTAGGGTTTAATGCTGGATCTGAGAAGGAAATGTATGCTGGAGAGTTAATGGAACTAAACCCTAAAGCATCCAGATCAACAGGATATGGATCATCAGATGTAGGATCTATAGTGAAATCCCACCAGGTGCGATTCTCAAAAATCTGAACTTCTTGTGGATGTTCTTGCTGAACAAAACCGTTCAGGTAGTCAAACATAATCGCATCCGTAAAGGCTGGATCGTTTCTGTCGACACGCCCCGTGACATTACGAATAATCTGCAAGATGTTTGATCCATCATCTCCAGAAGAAGGCCATGGAATTACAGGTCCAGTGGGAGTGTTAACCATAGTTAATCCTTATTCAAAGTCAATGACGTTGCAAGCAAACCGGTTACGTTCACCGACTTGTTTAGTTTCTGTATGTACCGCACTACCATGCTCGCTCTTTACCTCAGCGAAAATAGGTACAGCTAAGTTGTTGAGAAACTTCACGACAGGAATTGGAAGCTCATAGGTACCACCTGCTTTCAGTTGTCCTTTCCAATCAATGTCTTTATTTCTTACACGTACTTTAAGTATGTTTTCAGGCTGATCGAATCTCTGAAATTTCACCTTGACTTTCTTGTGAAAAGATTCGTCAGGAACTTTTATATGCATCTTATTGCGTTCATGTAGGCAATATCTGTTGTGCTTCCTAACATGAGCATTATAGACATCAAAGTCAGCTATCTTTTCGAATTTGAATGTGTCAAAATCAAAAGGTGCTGGTTTCTCACTATTTGGATCTTGTGCCCCTCGTAAGATTGCTGCTTCTAGGTGCTCTGCTTCTTTTTCTTTGTTTGTTCTCTTCATGTTTCCTCTTGGTAAGAGAGAGGGGGCAATACGCCCCCTCTCTTATGGTTAGGCGACGTCGCCAAGGTTGAAATAAGCATTAAACTTAGTTGCAACAAAATAGATTACGTCGTTATCTGCACCCATGATTGCTGAACCCAAGGTCAACCGATATTGGATCGGATAGTCTTGAATAGAGTTTTGAGGTGCTGGGAAGTTAGACTGTGAGCTAACTTGTCCAAGTAAAGGAGCAACCTTAGTAACTTGGCCACTTGATGTGTACGAACCAACTACTGTGATTGGCAGACTGAAAGTGTCATACAATGCGAATGTAGTTGCAGATAGAACTCTGACTACATATGTGTTGTTATTTAATTCCGCTGCTGCCGTTCCTATGATTTTCGTAAGAACTACACGGTCATAATCAGAAAGATTATGGTTAGTTGTAGTAGTCACTACTCCTGGAGTTGCTGTGGTGATAGCGTTGATAACGAGATGCTCGTTAGCAAATCCACCAGTTGTATTAGCAATTGTCACACCGTTAGTTGCTTCTAGAGTAGAAGTCAATGTAGTGGTGCCACGGTTGATGATTAGAGCATCCCCTGCTGGGAAGTCTCTGAACCATACACCCTGAAGATTAGTATCGTTCGTTGCAAACTTTGTGTAGTTGTACCATTCAAGTTTATCTGCTTGCCATGGTAGAACTAAGTTATAAGCAGAGCCTGCTGATTGCAGATATCCTGCATATGTGTTTGTGACTTGACCGAGTTCTCTTAACCCAGTGAAGACATTCAATGCTGTTCCGATTGGAGCTGTCATAATTTCACCTACCCTTTTGTACTTCTAAGGTTTACACACCATGAGTCATCAAGGATCACTGATCCAAGACGGCCCTTCCAACCCATTGTCTGTCTTTGGTTCAACGGGTCTTGGCCTGCGCCTAGAGGCTTTATGATCATTTCCATTGACTGGTCATCGATCATGATTCGGCCGTAAGCGTTAGCTGCAAACAACATGTTTGAATAAACCGCTGGTGCTACAGAAACATCTTTGTAAGCTTCAGAAGTCATAACAAGGCGAACTTCGTCGCAAGATCCAAGCTCAGCTTCTAGTACAGACTGTTGACGTGGGTAGTCAGCAGTTGCCAAGAAGTTAGCTAGGTTCTTAAAGTCCGTCCGTAGATCGGTAGACATAATCATCCAATAAGCTGCCCAGACTGGAGCTGTACCGAAGGCGTTAGTTCCTTCCTGGTTTGGCGATAATTTCTTACCGTTGTTCTCAGTGACGTAATCTACAGCAAGCTCTAAGTCTGTAGTTGTTACTTCAGTGATCGCATTACCGTTAACGCCGTTTAGGCAGTCGATTTGCGCACTTGTAGCAACAAGCATGTTACGGACAATTTTGTCGTATGTAGATGCCATGTTCTGTGCGAGCATATCTGCAACTTCGTTGGCAGTTTGGTCTTGCACAGTGATGATCACATCGTCACTCAGTTCAACGACTTTACCGTACTGAGAAACAGTAGCGGTGATATCAAACTTAGTAACTTGTTCAGCATTTGGAGTTACACCTTCAGTAAGAGGTGTAAGCGCATCTGCTAAGTTGTCAAACCTACGGAAGATAGCGTTTCTGCTGTTCTTCTGAGGAATGCGTCTCTCTTGGGCGAAATAGCCATAAATATAATATGGCTGATGACGATCAAGTAATATGTTGTCGAAGAACAAGTTGACTTCTGGGTCGACTTGTACTGTCGTAGTTGTTCCGGCGGCCATTTTTATCTCCTAGTCAAAAAATGTATTGACAAGAGCGGCAAAATTTTTTTATGCCTCGCCTCGTAACATCTTCGCTCGGTACTCTCTAAATTCCTTTTTCCCTTGAATACTCTTTAGATATTCGGTACCGCTAGGCTGCGCAGATTTTCCTACTTCAATAGGAGATCTAGGCTTATTAGCGTTATCGACGATCCTACGAGCGTCTGTTGACCCATCAGTTTTAGTACGGCCTTTGCCATCCACTAAATGCATGTAGTCATCCACGATTTCATTCGCACGGGACAAACGATTTACTGCACTGTCTAACGAAGCTGCCAACCAAGGTTTCTTGTCCAAAATTGGTTTCAGATACAAATTAATCTTTTGAACAGCCTCAGGATTCATGTCTTGGTAGACTTGCTCAAGAATCTCTCGTTTTGTGAGAGCCTTCTCTTCTTTGAAAGAGCCCTTTGTTAGCAATGCTTCGGGATCTTCCTCTTCTTCAGGTTCGATGTTTTTCTTCGCCATCATCTCTTCGTAAATCTTATTACGAGTTTCAAACTCCTGGCGTTTTCTACGTTCGGCCTGTAGAGCAGCTAGAGGAACCATCGTTGGTTCTTCTTTGTTTTCTTCCTGTGACTCGACTTCCGTTTGCTCGGAGACAGCAACTGGTACATCTTCTTGTTCTTCTAAGGTCATAAAACTCCCGTTTTTCCTACCATTACTTCGGTAGCAAGATTGTTGAACCCGTATTCCCGCCGGTTACACGGATGGACTTCCCTAAAGTGGGAAAACTTAACATGTCCCCTGGGTGCATGACCCAAAGTAAAGTCTTAACGCCTCGTCTATTGTCCACTTCATAAACAAAGCTTTCTTTGATGATTCCGGGTTTTTCTTCACATGCCTGTAAAAACGGACGTATAATGTCTTTACCTCTCTTCTTCTCGACCTTTGCCTTGCCCAAAATCCAGTACTTATCCCTATGAGAGTTCTCATTAATGATCTTTTCCAACATGTGATTGAAGTGGTTGGTAATACCTTCCCTTGTTTCAACGTGCTGTTGTAACTGGTGAGCAGGCGAAGTCATTAGCATGGTTGACCTCTGAGAGATTCTTTCCTTGCTTCTTCTTCTTTAGCACTCATCGCTTTCATACGATCTGAGTTACCATATCCAGGACCGATAGCTGATCCTTTCTTTGGAACGCTAAGTGGATTGCTTTTAGTGCTATATTCACCGAAAGCTTTAGCACCCGCGGAGCCTTGTGGTGGCTGATAACCTGGGTTATTTTGTCCACCATATGTCTCCATACGAGGCATCATCTTGTTAGATGTAGCTGTACCTTTAGCCATATGTTTTCCTATTGTTTAAGGGCTTGTGCCCGTTTCATGTCCTTCTGCAATTCGGCTTCTGCCTCTTGCTTCTCTTGCAACCGAAGATCGGCTGCCAGCTGTAAAACCTCTATCAATCGTTTCTGAGGTATGTCATTTATCTGTGCTACAGTCTTAGCGTTATCGAGGAATGCTTTTGCATGGTTCTGTACAACTTCAGACTCTCTTTCTTTAGCCAGACCAATATCCGCAAGAACTCGTGCTCTACGCTCTTCAGCAAGAGCTGTAGACTGATTGACAGCTGCCATATCGAGAGCTTTCTGCATCTGCATAGCTTCTTGCTCCGCTTGTGCAGCCTTCGCTTGTTGTTCTTGTTGTTGTGCTAGGATCTCATGGATTTTAGTGCTTCCCTGTAGAGGAGCAACTTCCATGATTTTATCCCAAGGAATAGGAGCCCCAAGAGCTACAAGTTGTAGTAATTGATAGTAGTAGGCTTCACGTTGTGTTGCTGTTTTAACAGCCTGTTTGATGGCACAATCATATTCTTCGAACTGCCCTGAGAAGAACTGATCAGTCGGATCTTCCCCTATGATTCTTGCAATCTTTCCAGGAGAATAGTTCTTCTGGATGCATTCTATGACTATCTTTCCGAGGTATTTCTTTGTTTGCTCAAGATTGTCGAAGATCCCTCTATTACCTTTGAGGCCATTTGAGGCTCTAACCTCTGCGAGTTTCCCTGACACCTGGCTGTCGCCAACAGAAGAAAGACCAAGCAGCTCATCAGAAGCACCAGGGATTTCCATGATGTTCTTGTCGATAATGTCTTGATACTGGAGGTACCCAGGAGGTATGTTAGGAGCAGAAATCTCTCGCACGTCAGCATTAACATCATAACCCTCATTCACTACAATTTGCTTACCCTGACCTGCCTGCATAAGCATGTTTGGATCAAGTACAGCGCCATTCTTGGTAATCCAGCCAGTGTTGATAATCGATTCCATAAGGTCGATGATTTGGCTGTGTCTTCTATTATATTGTCTTTGAGCATCTCTAACGGATCTGACGATGCCCTGAATCTTCAATTCGAACGTGTCTATTAGAGGCTCGTGATACATTAGGCATAACACCCAGGGGAACGTGTCCAAGCCAGTTGGGTCAGGGCCTGTGTACATAAGCTGACCGGAGACGATGATATTGAGTTCAACAGTTCTCTTATGTGATGAAATTAGCTCAAGTCTAGGTGGAAGACCATCTTGTGCTCTTCTTGCTGCTTCTTCTTGTAGTTGAATCTTTAGTGCTTTTTCTTCTTCCTTATTACCATTCCACTCTTCAGTAACACCTGTCTCCATATCCACGAGGTATTTTTGCTCTTTGTTTATTCTCTTCCAATACTGATCGTATGTGCATAAGTTCTTAGAGATGTAAGTGGAGTTATACTGTCTGTAGATACCTAGGTACTGATATTTGTTATCTCTGATACCTGTAGGTAGGTTGTCGATCACTGAAGGGTCTACCCATGGAAGCATCCCTTTGATCTGTTCTTTAGAAAGTAAATCACGTGTAGATGCCTGGTCGCAGTCGCTGAGGTCTCTTTTCGTAAAGTACGGATCAAGCATCAGTGCGTTAAACGGTTTCCAGTACATGCGTATATCTCCATTCACCTTGTCTTGTGAATAGTCCATATACACACCAATGATCGATAATCCAGTCTTTAGACTATGTTCGAAGGCTTCTGAGACGATATAGTCCGCATTAGCCTTGTCGTAGACGTAGTACATGACATCGGAAAACTGATCAGCTGTCTGAACATCAGATCCCTCAACAGGAGTGCATACTGTAGCTGTACGATTTTCTCTCTCGTAGCCTGAATAGAGGTTTACAACCCGACGGATCTTATTCAGCTCAAGAATCATACGATTCTGTTTCTCAAGCTTAGACTTCTCTAGGTTAGTCCAGTTATCCCCAGCATAGGCCCTTAAATCGCGATAGGCAGCGGCGTAGTACACACCCCATGTTCTATATGCATCGTAGAAGAATTGGGTGAACTGGAAGACTTTCTCGTTGTTTGTTCCTGCTGCTACGTATCCGCCCATGTGCCCTGTGCTAGTTTGTTTCTCTTAAAGGCCAGCCATTTCCGTGTATTTCGCTTTACATGTCCCTGCCAGCCACAACAAGGACAGTCACTGTGATTCTTTGCGTAGTATTGTTTCTTAGTCATTCAATAAAATACTTTACATTCGAAGCAAATTTTTTTTACAACCACGCTCTTCGCATTGCATCCCACTCCTGAGCAGTCATGCCAGCACTAGAGCCGGTACGCTGAACAGCCTCTGAACAGTAAATGAGCGCTTTAGAACCGTGGGAAGCCCAATCGTGGTAGCTTTTCTCGCGATAGCACCCTAGTTTCTCGTTCCATTCTTTTCTAAAGCTCTCAACTGCTTTAATGCCTTTCTCACACTTACTCTGATCGAAGAAAAACCTTGGAAGCATACTTCTGAGACACTCGATACCAAACATTTCGTTTGTATCTCTCTGTAATACATCGACCTTAAGTCCCACTCCTCGGGCGATATCGACCAGGCTCTTTCCACTCTGCATTGACCTTGAAGCCGCGTCGTGAGGCATAAAGTGCTTTTCATATATGTAAGGCTTCTCTTTTAACCACTTCACATAGTGAGCTAGAGCCTCATCACTGTTTTCGTAGTAATCAATACAGTGAACCTCTTTTCCCACTAACTGGAACACCCAGATAGCAGTGCTATCCCCTATTCCTATGTCCCATGCAGTGTATGTTTTCGCGTTCTCGTCGTATGGGAGATGGCATATTCTTCGTTCTTGTCTAGCCACCGATATCATCTTAGCGAAGTAATAACCCTCATTAGCAGTCTCAAACGCTTCTTCAGGAGTAGAGGGATATTCCCTCTTCATGTATTCACCCTGTGTGAGCATCTTCTTTATGTACCATGCTTTTTGCTCTGGCGTTAAAATAATAGCTTTACTTTCTAATCCCTTAAAATACTCCTCCATGTCTTTACTTATCAATACATTTTTTGAATCTAAGACATAATCTGGATGTTCCCACCAAGGAAAGAACCATAGTTTCCAATCTAGAGTGCCCAAAGGAGTATGAGAATCTTCCATTGCCTGAGCGGCTTTGCAAAGGTTATAGAAGTGTCCTTCCCTTCCCCTTGCGGTTGATTCAATACAGACGAACTGACCTGCTTGGACAGCATTGAGGGCTCCTGAGATAATTTCGTTAGCTTTCGTGGGGTTTTCCTGGCAAACCTTCGCAAACTCAGTGATGTGTAAGAGCTGAAGGGTACCGCCTCGTAGAGAAGTAGCCACTCTAAATACTGAACCGTTGGCAAACCGCATTTCATGAACGTTGTCTCGGTACGCATGGCACATGTCACGAACGAAGGGAGGTAGATTGTCATAAGCGAATTTAACCTTATCTACGAAGATTTCTCTTGCGATATCCTTGTTATCAGCCACAATAGCTGCGTTGGTATTAGGCTGAAACAGACAATAATCCAGGAATAGCAAAGCATGGAATGTAGTGATTCCGAGTTGCCTAGCTTTGAGGACGATATTCAGATTATGAGAACGCAGAAGAGTCTTCTGAGCCCAATTAGGTTGGAAATCGACTACATTCCCTTCCTTATCTTTAATCTTGTAGAGGTTATCCAGCCTCCACGCTTGATCTCTCAAGAGTTCAAAGGCTTTCTCTTGTGTTATGGTCATATAGAGTGACTCTTATTTCTTTTCGCCCTTGGGTTTGTATCCAGATTTCTTAGCTACACTCAAGGCGATTGCTACAGCTTGTTTCTGAGGACGTTTTCCGACTTTCATCTCTGTTTCGATATTCTGACGGATTGCTTTCTGACTTTTTCCTGGTAATAGAGGCATTTCCTGTACTCCTTGTATAGTTGATTAAAATATTTACTTACACAAATGCAAAAAACAAGTCAATGGAAAATCATGAAATTGGTAGAATGTTTGCTTAAGGGGAGAAAAAAATGAAACCACATCCTGTATCCAATACTTATATGCAAATCTGCTTTCATATTGATGGGGGCGATGATCTATATTTACGAGTACCAACCGTTTGGGATGACAGAAGAAAACAATGGATAGGATTTGTTAAAACCCCTAAAACGAAACATTTGATACACGGTGAGGGAAAAGACTCATTCGAACTGCAAAACTCATTTAATTCAGCCATGGCTAATGCTCTGGAAAAAGAAGGAGAGATAGCAGACGAGGTGTTCTCTCTCTTTAAACCTTTGTCTCATTGGAAGGAAGATGAGTGACAACGTCTATCAACACAAGACAATCAACGGAAAGAAGGATAAAGTTCATAGACATATCATGGCTGAATATCTAGGAAGACCTCTAGAGATGGACGAGCATGTTTATCACATCAACGGAGATCCAGGAGACAACAGACTAGATAATCTTGTAGTGATAAAGAAGAAATACAAAGTGAACTATACAACACCCGGTGGCGGAAAGTGAGAGGGATTCACACATAGAATCTCGGGACCGTTTATAGTGAACTGACCACCCTGTACATACGGAGTGAAAGAACGACCGTCAATAGGGACACTATTAGAATCATACAACTGAAAAGTGTCAGTAGTGGCTCGCTGGACGTAAAACAGTCCCATATTAAGCTGCTCCATGCCTGTAGCATTGGCGATAGGAACGGTTATAAATTGAGTAGCACGGATAGCTTGGCCATTCTGTAGTCCATGGGCTGTTTTTGTTACAACCATGGGTAAAGCAGCAGTGATGTTCTCCGGAGCGAACTGACGCACCGTAAAGTGGCTTAGCGACGAATCTGGAGTAGCAGGGTATGCTGATGTTGGCTGAGTATCAATGAAATCGTACAGAGGACTTAATGGATCTTGTGGATTAGGACCTGCTGACATATGATACCTTAAAAAAGAACTTGCTTAAATTCAATTTACCAGGTAAATGAATATTTTAACAAGGAGTTAATATGACTAAAGAACTTTATGAAAAATCAATAAGAATCACTGCAAAACCACCTAAGAAGATAGGGATAATGCCTTCATATGTCGAAGGAGAAAAGCAATCAAAAGTTGCTAAGCCTAAGAGTTTGACTCCCCTTAAAGGGGCCGCTTCTAAGAAGAAGTAACTTAGCTTTCTTAGCGTAGACTCTCCCAGCTCCCCAGATGAACAGTATTCCTTCTGTTCTATGGGTTTCCTCTAAAAATAATTCAGCAAGCGTAATAATATCCTCGGGATGGTCATAGATCACCCGAGGAATGTATTTACCTTGAGTCACACTTCCATCATCGAAAAACATCTGAGCCCACACTTTAACCTCTTCGGTCATTCCTGGGATGTTTAGGGAGTAGTTGTGATAAAAATCAGGTAAGTTTTTCATTAATCTCCAAAATCCACGGGAGGCCAATCCCTTATTTCTTGTTGCATTGCGTTTTTTGCCACTTCTTCTACCTTATGAAATTCCTGAGACACAAACAAGCAAGTTCTCTTGTCAAAGAATCTTTTCCACTTACGCCCATCTAGAATCGTTGAAAAAACCAAGTGACTGAGAGTAGTTTCCTGTAGTAACCATCCATCAGCCAATTGCTCTTGAATAATATTAGCGATTGGATCATGAATCTCTTTCCCTGGAATATCAAGTCTTCCCTGTGATGGCCACCGACTTCTAGATGAACCTAGCATTTCAGAAGGTGAACTCATAAACAACTCCCTTAACCCATGACTGGTTCATTAGGCTTTGGTTGCGGTTGCGGGAAGTGAGGAGGCAGATGAGGCACCATGTCAGGAGGCCAAAAAGATAAAATACATGAGGGTCCTGTATCTTCCTCTTTCTCATTTGCATAGCAGACAGCAGCAACGATGCTAAATACAATAAACAAAGCCAGGAAGATAAATCGAAGCTTGATTGCTGTTTTTTCCACTTTTTCTATCATATAAACTCCATTATTTTTCATAGTTAAGATTAATTACTTTAAAGCTTACAGGCTTATGTCCTAGAAGGTTTGTTGTAGAACGAACAACCACTCCTTCTCTTTGCTTTCCATTGTTATATGTACCTTCACCAAGAATTTCAAGGTTTTCAATAGAGAAACTCTGTTCGTGTTCTAAAATATGAACCATTGGAAATTTCAGTTCAGTGCAAAAGTCTATGAACTCTTCTAGTTCAAGGTATCTTCGATCTTGTATATTGTATACTGAAAAGGCAAGTCCAAGGACACTAGTGAAACCCATAGGATTGGACTGTATTTTAGGGCCACAGGTCTCCCACTGTATTGCGTAACCCTCTGGTAATCTTTCTTCCAACTTGTGTTGAATCGCCACTTTCCAATACCCATTTTCTTCATTCCTCTCAAGCTCCCAATTCCTACTACACACCCCGAATTGACCTTTGTATTTAAATGCCGTTGTGCTACTCCCATCTGCCTTCTCTGTGATATAATAAGGCTTCCCAATCAGGATTTCTACTCCTTCTTGACCTTCGGCATTCTGGTAGTTCGGCTCGTCCGTCTTTGGTATAAAACCAGGAAATTCACCTTTAGCTTTTCCTTGGAGATTAGCAGGTACCGGTTTGTGGTACTTCGTGACTCCATTGAGTTTAGTGATATCTCTACCCACAGAATTCCAATCAAAAACATTATAGGGATCTCCTATAATATTATTCGTAACGATAAGCACTTCGCTAGGAGCGCCTTTGAATCTTCTCATCTTCACACGCCAATTTGAAGACTTCATGAAGGATAAGGCATCTTGCTCGGGGATGACGGAATCCGGAAGGAATACATTGCATAAGTCACCTACTTGGAATTCTTCTTTCTTACATACACCTCTCCATCTACCTCCAGGACCACAGACAACGGTAGCAGAAACTATGAAATCCGCCCCCTCTATGGGTTGGATATCAATGATCTTTCCTATGTAGACAAGCCCTTCATCATTCATATAATCCTCGGTGGCCATTCAGGTTTATTTACTTGACACTCAGCGCACATGACTACCTCCTAAATCTATTCTAACCCGTTTCCTTCTTCCATTAACCATCTTCTTGGCATATCTCTTTTTGCCTTTTTTGAGTAGGTTCATAATCTTATATGCTCGTCCCCATATCATATACTTTGCACCTATACTGCCATTGTAATTCAAAGGATCTCCCATATTCGGTGGCTTCATAATAAGTTCCTCATGCCTAGTCTCACAACCATACGGGACTTTAGCATCCATACTCTGCCTCAGGCTATTAACAACACCAACAATCATCTCCTCATATCCCCACAATTCCCCATTCACAATAACGTGCTGACCGAAAAAAAGACCAAAATAAGGTTTTCCTTCTATTATTTTCCTATTTCCTGATCCAAGAATGTTCATTCTGCCTCTTTATTTAGCTCACACCATAAGCAATTTTCAGAAGTTCCGTCATAGACGAATGGGTTCTCACATATGTTACACTCTGCAAAAGTCATTCCTTCAGGTGCATGAATCTGAAAGACTAGACATGTACATTCAGTCGTATGCTCATGACACTTTTCGCATTCACCGCTCATTTTTCAGCCTTTTCGATCATATTCAGAGCAAGATTAAGCGCATGCGCAAGTCGCATAACGTCAATCTCTAGCTTTTCAATCCTGTCCTGTAGAGAGTATATATAACACTTACATTCGGGATCTTCTAAACCGCATTTATCGCAAGCATTACTCATTCTCTGTTACCGATTCGTTAGATTTTGGTAATAAATTGGTAGTTATTCTCTCTTTTCCCATACAATATCGCATCCAGTGGTGATGTATGTCTCTTCTTCATGCATCCAGATAGTGCCAATCTCATAGACATCGCCTTTTGTAGGAGCTCGTGTGGCTATAATCATCGGGCGCTCTTTGATAGCCTCATTAAGACATTCCATTATAAGGAATTTAAGCCACATTCTGAATCTTTTCATACATCTCTCCTGTCACATATTTTAGCATTTGTCAGAGAGTGACATAGACACAACAGTCGTGTTATCCCTAACACAAAAAAACATAACGAGGCTAAGATATCGAAGTGGTCATATACCATTACTCCTTGAACAATGCCAATACCGAAATAACCTAACCCAGAAATCAACGGAAAACTTATTCTTTTCATTCTACAAAATCCCATCCCTCTTCATTCCACAATTCTATCATCTTTAGGACGTCCTCTTCTATATATCCATTAGATGATAAGTACAACTCATCACCATGAATATGATTCCATCCATTCAGGAAATCCATAGAGTGACAAAAGTCACGATATTCTTTACCAAAAGCCCATTCAGCAAAGTCTTCGAGCTCTTCATCGTGCTCTGGCTTTAGAAAATGCTCAATAAGGCCCCGGATACTAACCATCTGCCTTTTCCTCAACATCAGATTCTTCCACAGCAGGTGGCATTGGATTCACCAAGAGTTGGTATCCAGAATTATCACTCATAAGCATGCCCTCGATTTCTACGAATTTCATCCCAGGCATCATGTGACGCAAACACGCCATGTTTACTTCATCCAACAATGGCATATATTGCTTAGGCTTCTTTACTTCTTCACTCATATTCACCTCCATAGTGTAAAATTTTCTTATACGTATCAAGGTTTTTTTTGGAAAGAAGAAAATAAACAACTTTACAAGCGTACGATTTTATCGTATCTGTCACTCAATGCACCTATCCGGAAAAACAGGAGAACTCATGTACGAATTAGAAAAACTGATGAAGACTTTTAAGAAACACGCAGAAGAAGCAAAGAAGAATCATGAAAAATGGGTAGGGGAATACAGAATAGATTATCCTAATGATCCACTACCGAAGTGCATGGAAGATACTTTCAATCTACCAGAAGCATTGCATGCCATATGCGTGGAGATCGATAAGCTACGGATAGAAATAGGAGGATGGAAGTAATTCTTGTCATGGTTTCCCAGGAAGTTCCATCCAATGTGTAATAGAAAGAGGATGATTCGTACCATCTCCATTCTCTAGACTCATAAACTCATCCCATGCCTCACAGTAGTAAGCCTTGATGGGAAGCATCTGAACTTTGTTATTAATAACAAACACAGTCTGATCATCTGAAGGGTATCTTTCTTTAGTGCTAATCCATTCCTTTTTACCTTCCATAAGCTTGTTGTAATGCTCAGTCATTCTCTCCATCAACACTTCAGCATTCGTATCCAACTCCCTAAAAATAGGCGCTAGGTCAATCGTATTGTATTGTGGTAACGAAACTCCCTCACCACCTAAAATATCAAGCATCTTTGATCTCCTTCTACAAAGTTCTATCTCCATCTCATACACATCTCTTCTGTCTCTCATAGTTGTCATCTGTTTTCACCGCTCTTCCTAAGGCGTTACCCGTATCTTGTCTTGTAACATGAAATACTCCCACCTACTCATCCCCGGATAGTACTTCAGTATAGCCTTATATTGAACATCAAACCACCAGAGATAAATCACCAATGCAAGCATAAGGAATATCCACTTCACACTCTTAATCATATCCACGATCATAATCCACCCAATTTAACATAAGATTATCTTTATATTAATCGGGAAGACCTTGTCCACATAAATGTATCGTGGATCGATTTCTCCAGTTGTATACACTCTCAAATAGTATTACGAAATCACTCTCTCTAGCACGAGGACCAAACTGAGATATGTTCCTCTCACGATTATGTTTCCATTTGTCTATATCAAAATCCGGATGACGAACTAATAATAACAATGCTCTCCAAAACTTTACCGTGTAGACATAAGTGCTGTATCCACTCATCTTTTTTATGTAATCAACAGTCTCCCAACAGATATCAAATACATCCTCGGTAACTTCACTCTGAAACTTAAACTTACCCATCTTGAAATCAACATGACCTTTCTGACCAGCACCCACACAAATAGATAAACACACTTTAAGACTAAGTTCATGCTTCTTCATAAATTCTGCCAGCTTCTTATATTCTGGATACTCATGGTGACAGTAGAAATTCAAGTAATCAGCTATACCCCAAGCCTTACTGATATTCATGCGAATGATATCCTCGGCTTCTAATTTCTTCTCCTCTTGATAATATATCTCTACATCAAGCTCCTTAGCAGCCATCAGACGATGTTGACCATCCATAACTTCCATCTTCTTGTTAACAACAATAGGACGCATCTCCAAAAGATTTCTACTCTTAATGGACTCACAAAGCTTCCTAACATGAGATAAGTCCACCCTCTCTCTGTTGTCTTCTCTCAACACAAACATATCGTAGTCTTTAGTGCTTTTTATCATTTCTGCTTAATTCCTTAATGTAGTCATATAGAATCTCTATCTGCATCTCTATGTTCTCTATCCGCTTTATCCACGTTGTAGGCTCTCTAGACTTAAGCTTCTTAGATACACTCTTGTACTTCTTATCTCTATTCACATCAGCTTGCTTCTGCGCTTCCTTAGCATCATAAGCATCACCACCGTACCTCCTAACCTCAGCAACAACAGTGTTCTTTCCCCTTCCAATCTTACGAGCTATCTCACTTCGACTATAACCAAGACACAGTAACCTCTCTATCTCTACTCTATCACTAAATTCTAATACCTTAGGCTTCTTCTTCTTCTTTGTCATCCTCTCGTTATAGCTAACACCACATTATTGTGAAAAGAGTTAATTTATCTAAAAACATGGGGAGATTTTTTTTGGATGGGATAGCAACACTAAATCTATGGTATGTACATTCTGTAAAGGTTTTCTTTAGTTTAGAAAGTGAACTCTGTTTGAGAGAGGGGAGGAGTGGGATATTTAACAGGTACCAGTACTAACTAAGGGTCCTGTACCCCCTCGAATTCTAAGGAACGAAGTGAGGATGGGACCCTATTCAAATAATGTATACTCAGTATCGTAACTACATGTCCATGTTGATACTAACATATGTGATGGTGAGTAGGTGAGACATATGCTCACACTATGCTATGAGGGCTTTTGTTTACTTAGTATAAAGTCAAATGCAGCTGTAGCGATATCCTTAGCTGCATTCTTAGCCTCATCTTGATCATAACCACGTGAACGACCTTGGGTCTTGAGCAAGAACAACTGTAACGTTGTATCATTAGTCTCAATCGCACGATCAAAGCATGACTGCTCAAGTTGATCTAGTTGACGTTCACGACATTGCTTTAGCGTATCGAGTAGATCATCGTACTTATCAATCATACGTCGTAACGTACCTCTACAAGTACCAATGATATCAGCAACTCTAGAAATATTCCCATGTTCTTGAATGAGTAGTTTCTTAACTGTCTCTGGTTTTATAGTTTTATCAAGTGCTACACCTGCTTTTGGCTGTAGAGCTTTAACACCTCTCTTATTACCTTTAGCTACACTTGGGAAACCAGCCATAATATTCTACCATTCTTAACCCTCGAAGCTTTAGCGAGAGTGGGGTTGAAGGGGCAAGAGCCCCTTTATGTTACCATGGGTGCTAGGCGCACCTATGGCCTGAGTCAAGCTTGATTATACGTATCATGACATTTACGGTATTTATGTGTCAACTTTGTTTTTGAAAAGTGTTGTTTCTCCTCTGTAGAAAGATAATTCTTGTGTTATATACATATATCATGATATAGTGTTAGACATAAAGCAAAGAAAGCGCGGTAACGATGAAGAATACCACTTCATGTTCAGTATAAACGCAAGTAAGGCTTGTTAATAATAACATAAGATAGGAGTAGAGAATGTGTGGATATATAGCAATGTACAAAGGCAAGAAGATAGAAGTGTATGCAGATTCCATTTATGAAGCGCAATTGAAAGCTGCGAAGATTTTCAAGGCTAAGAAGTCATATGAGGTATCAGTTTACCTATGTGAAGTAAACGGTCAAGAAGTTATACATTCAGCAACATTTTAGTAATAAGGAATAGAGAATGAATAATAACAAATATACTTATCTTTGGATTATACAGGGTTTTTATCAACGTTGGGAAGATTTAACCTGTTCTGAAAATTGGAAAGAAGCTAAACAAGATTTAAAGGCATACAGAGATAACGAAATGGGTATATTTCGGATAATACGACGTAGAGAAATTAACAAATAGTGAAAGGAGAGTAGAAAATGAAGGACTTATTACAATTGTTGGATACCTTTACAAGGATGATAGGCAAAGAAATAGGCCATGAGAAAGGACAATGGAGATTAGATTATGCTTCCTGTTATGGAGGTTATGTCATTGAAGAAAATATGGATAATGGCGGAATATCTCATCCTTTTGGCTCACGTAGAGTGAATAAATCGCATATGGAATATGCGTTAAGAATGTTAATAGAGTTCAAAAGAGGATAGACAATGAATGAAAATACTGTAACAAGCAATTTAGAAGAGTTCGGACTAATAGAGCGTATCGAATTTATAAGAATATTTAACGCATGGGGAATTCAGGGATTGCCTATCGGTTTTGATGCTCATGAAGTCCACATAGCATTTAATAAAGATAGTGGGAATGTGTTTCTATCAAATTCATCATATCAATGTGCCATGTTGGATGATGAAGGAGTTTTAGCAGAATGGTATCATTGTTCAGAATGTGGACATGAAGGTTTCTGTGAAGATTGTAAGATAACGGATATTGGATGCAATCAATGTTCTCATGATGAACCAATGATTTCATGAAGGAGGATAACATTAAGAAACAAGAGAAGATAACAGACTTAACCGATGATCTACTTACAGTACTAGAGAGTCATATGGATATCTTGGGTAGAGATGAGTTGTTCTTCTACACCTTGAATTTTGTGGCTAAAGCTATGTATGATTGCATAGAAGATCACAAGATATCTAGAGAGATACTTGCAAAGGCTATAGACAAAGCAATAAGCGACTATGTGCATAAAAACAAAGGGAAGCATCCTGTAAATGAATGATGAGATTAAAGAGAAGCTCAAGCAAAATTGGGGTGAGAAAGCAGAGTGTATGAACTGCTATGCAGAGATAAAATACATTGATGAATCATCAACTTGGGCATGTTATGTCTTTGCTCTGAATCCCGATGATAATGATGAGATCTGTTGTCTGATACATGCAAGGCATATAATTGAAGCAGTTCGTTGGTCATTGAGAGATCTTCATGAGTCTATTGACTCTTATGGAGAGAATCCCAAGGTAGACAAAGAATATAGAAGAATGAGGGTAGCCCCGCTATTCAAAAAACTAAATGAGGGAAAATGACACCAGAAGAAATAACAGCCATACGCAAGAAATTGTGTGTGACACAAGAGAAGTTTGCACAGTTGATAGGGACTACTGTTGTGACTGTAAACAGGTGGGAAAATGGTAAAGCCGTACCATCGAGATTATCTATAAAAGAACTTAAAGAAATAGCGGGTAAAAGTGGATCATACATATGTAGACGCGAAAAACATAAAGAGTCTTGAAGATCTGATGCTGAATCTTGTTTCCGAGATAGCTACATTGAAAACCCTAGAAGCAACTCAACTAAGGGCACTAGAGATAGGCATAATGAAAGAAGATCAAATGCAATTATCAAGCAATATGATTGATCATTTGCATAAGTTGATTCGCCTCTACTTCTACCAAGCTGAATCGGTAGCATCATTGCTTCCTTCTGAATTCAGTGTAGAGGAGATAAGCAAGAAATTGAGAGAAGCTCACTTAAGAAAAGCAAGACAACTGACTAGGAAGAAAAAAGATGAATGACATATCATTTAAAGTCTCTCAATGTTCAGGGGTAACGAAGATAGTGAATAATACACGTCATAATCTTGTTATTTCTGTAAAACCAATAAAACCTAAGCGTAAACATCGAGATGTATTTATTATAAAACCAGGATGCTTTATGCTTGATGAAAATCATTTAACATTAGAACAACTATCATTCTCTTTGGAGTCATAATATGCGATACATAATATTCAGCCGTGTGTCAACGGGTAAAAACAAAACAGGTGA